>Ga0228711_1012464_pt1 | contig 10389 bp, 9 predicted proteins | sample MedpolnodulmetaG_2_FD_177996 | JGI IMG/M metagenome (GOLD analysis project Ga0228711, IMG submission 177996) | Root nodule microbial communities from Medicago polymorpha collected in Santa Monica, California, United States - brown nodules | ecosystem: Host-associated > Plants > Roots > Nodule...
GATTAAATTAAATAAATAATTTATCATTTCCAAATAATACTTTTCTAGTGCTTATTTCGCTCACACAATTATGTACCCCTATTAATTAAAGATACACCCCCACTATATAATCTTAGGTCAAAAATTGAGGTATGACACACAGGAAAACTGATGTTAATCGGAATGAAATGAGCCGACTTCTTCAATCTATCCACAATCACCCAAATAGCGTCATGCCCTTTTAGAGTATTCGGAAAACTCGTCACAAAATCCATGGATATACTATCCCATTTCCATTCTGGCACATCTAACGGTGTCAACAACCCAACAAGTTTCTAATGCTCAACTTTTGACTTCTGACAAACCAAGCATGAATACACAAACTGTGCCACATCACGTTTCCACCCAGACCACCAAAACAACTTCTTCAAATCATGATACATCTTTGTAGCTCCCGGATGAATACTCAAGCTACTTCTGTGACTTTCTTCAAGAATCATCTTCTTCATCTCATCATTGTCACTATCCTTAGTCTGATTTGTACCAATCAATAAATCTACCAACTTTACATCCACTTTCTGCGCTTCTTTAATACTGTTAAAAAATTCACTATTAATCTTCAACATACCCAACTTCACACTCTGAGGTGACAACTCACAAACTAGACTCAGGTCTCTAAACTGTTCAAGTAGCTCCAACTCTTTAACCATCATAGCTGACATATGTAGAGTTTTCCAACTTAAAGCATCTGCAACAAGATTAGCTTTACCTGGATGGTAATTCAAACCAAAATCATAATCTTTCAACAATTCGAGCCACCTTTGCTGCCTCAAATTCAATTCCTTCTGATCAAAAAGATACTTCATACTCTTATGATCGCTAAACACTTCGAATCTAAAACCATACAAATAATGCCTCCAAATTTTAAGCACAAAGACCACTGCAGCCAACTCTAGATCATGAGTAGGATAATTTCGTTCCTGAATCCTCAACTGCCTCGATGCATAAGCTACTACCTTATTATCCTGCATAAGTACACCACCTAAACCCAACTTAGACGCATCACAATACACGACAAAAGGTTCATCTGACTTTGGTAAAATCAAAACCGGAGCTGTCGTCAACCGCTGCTTCAATTCATTAAAGTTGTTCTCACATTGGACATCCCACACAAAAGCTCTACCCTTACAGGTCAACTGAGTTAACGGAAGTGCTAACTTTGAAAATCCTTCTATAAACCTGCTGTAATAACCTGCCAAACCCAAAAAGCTTCTAACTTCGGTAACCGACTTAGGAGTTTCCCATTGTGATACTGCATCAACTTTAGACGTTTCTACAGCAATACCACTACCAGAAATAATATGGCCAAGAAAACTCACCTCATTCAACCAGAATTCACACTTTGACAATTTGGCGTACAACTTTTTCTCTTTCAGCACTTGCAAAACAATCTTCAAATGCTCAGCATGTTCCTCTTCGAACTTAGAGTATATCTAAATGTCATAAATCAACAAAGCGATCTAAGTAAGCATGAAAAATGCGATTCATGTATTCCATAAACACACCCGGCGCATTAGTAACACCGAAAGGCATCACTGAATATTCGTAATGTCCGTAACGTGTCCTAAAAGCCGTCTTCTGCATATCTTCATCTTTCACTTTGATCTGGTGATAACCCGATCTCAAATCAATCTTGCTAAACACACGTGCAACCACCAATTGATCCATCAAATCATCAATTCTTGGAAGTGGATACCTATTCTTTATCGTCACTTTATTCAACTGTCAATAATCAATACACAGCCTCATGCTACCATCTTTCTTAACCAACAACATCGGCGCTCCCCAAGGTGAAACACTTGGTCTTACAAACTTCTTATCAAGCAAATCCTCCAACTTCGTCTTCAACTCAGCCAATTTAGAAGTCGACATACAGTAAGGCGCCATCGACACAGGCTTCATACCCGGAATAAGATCAATTGAAAATTCAACCTCTCTCTCTGCCGGCACATCAGGAATTTCATCAGGAAAAACTTCTGGAAATTCGCACACAACTTGCAACTTATCAATTACCGCTTGATTCTCAACAGACAAGGACGCCATCAAAGAAAACATTGGGATTCCATCACGCGCTAACTGCTTCAGCTGCTTAGTAGTTAAGAACTCAGCTTCACTCTCTTCTTCAACAGAAGAAAAATACACCGACTTACTAAAACAATTAATATGAACATGGTTATACTCCAACCAGTTCATACCAAGTATTACATCCATTGCACTCAAAGGCAGGCAGACTAAATCAATTTCAAAGTCTCGACCAAACATCGACAACGGACACTTCAAACACACTAGAGAAGTAGTCACCGATCCCTTAGCTGGAGTTTCGACAACCATTTCCCCATTCTTACTCGACATAACAAGATCCAACTTGTAAGCACAATCAACAACAATAAAACAATGCGTAGCACCAGTATCAATAATAGCAATTAAAGGAGTACTATTAAAGAAACATGTACCTCTCATCAGCTGATCTTCATTCTCTGTTTGCGTACCTGTCAAAGCAAACACCTTTCCACTAGTCTGAGCCTTCTTAGGCTTCTTGCACTGCGAACTAATGTGACCTTCTTCATCACAGTTGAAGCAAACCATATCACCACGCTTGCAATCTGTAATGGTATGCCCTTTCTTACAACAACGGAAACACCATTTCTCATCCTCAGGACAAGCATTACTCTTGTGGCCCTTCCCAGTACACTTGTAACAAACAATCTTAGTAGGAGAATCTTTCCTTCTAGGCCTCCTCTCATCTACCACCCTTTGCTTACCCTTATCAGTAGGAGCACTGTAAGTTTTAGGACGACTTTGCCGACTCTTACCTCTTCGCTCACTCATAACCTTGTAATGAGCTTTTGTATCCTCCTCATAAATCCTACAACTGCTCACCAATTCAGAAAATTGACGAATCTTCTGATAACCAATGGCCCGCTTGATCTCAGCACGCAAGCCATTCTCAAACTTGATACACTTAGAGAATTCAGCAGTCTCAGCAGTGTAATTTGGATAAAACTTAGCCAATTCCACAAACTTTGCAGCATACTCGGTCACCGACATGTCACCCTGCTTCAACTCAAGGAATTCAATCTATTTCTTTCCGCGAACATCCTCCGGAAAGTACCTGTTCAGGAACTCCCTCCTAAACACAGCCCAAGTAAAAACTCCACCACCATTCTCTAGGATTGGAAGAACACTCACCCACCAATCATCAGCTTCTTCGGCCAACATGTGCGTACCAAAACGCACCTTCTGAACTTCACTGCATTGCATCACTCTGAAAATTCTTTCAACTTCTTTGAGCCACGTCTGAGCTCCATCGGGATCATACCTTCCCTTGAAAGTAGGCAGATGAATCCTTAGAAAAGTCTCCAACATCCTAACTCCATCATTAGCACCAGCACCAACATTAGGTTGTTGCCCTACAGCTTGCAACGCAGCAGCAATCGCAGCATCGTTCCTTCCAGCCATCTTAGTTCTCTACACAACAAGCAACAATCAAGACAACACAATGACAATATTAAACTGTCACACGACACTATACGACACAACTACTTGGCCGGACGGACCAGCCTGCTCTGATACCAATTGTAACACCCCGTTTTCCCAATAATGTAAATAATACGTATAAATCAGAGTATTCAACGTAAAACGGAATGCCACACTACATTGAAGTATAAATAGAGTAAAGTTACTATTTATTAAAACAACTATGTCAAAATTCAGTTACATCGCAGCGGAAATTAATTTCTTTATTCAACAACCTCGGCACTACGGCCTCAACATAAACAACATTAATGAAAATCTTAATTCAAAAAGTTCGACAACATAGTTCATAAATAATACGCAACAGTGGCAACATTCAAACAGAAGGGTGAGATTTCACATTCAATAATAAAAAGCATATAATTCATCAACGCAATTTGACAATATAAACAACTTTAACTAAGCAATAATAAAACTTCACATATTGTTCAATTATTTCTACTTGACATTAAATCAACGACAACAACTCAACAACTCGACGACGACGACGACAACGCAATGACACAACGACAACTTCACTATGCATAATGCATGTGGTACCAATCAACGTGTTAGAGCATAGGATCTCAATTCAACGTGTAGAGCATCAGCTCCTAAATCAATGTGTAGAGCATAGGTTCTCAAATCAACGTGTAGAGCATAGGCTCTCAAATCAACGTGGTATGAATGATTAAACATTCATCAGGGCATGAGCCCCCAACTTTATATGAGTATGCATGGACTCAACAATTTATTCAACAACAACGTACAACATCAACGACTTTGACGACATCAACGACAATGACAACAACAACAACAACGACGACGACTCCACAATATAACTCCATATGATTCATCATCTATGAGGAACATCATATAACATCATATTAATCAACATATGCATTCATATAATAATTCATCAAAGTGTACATTCATATAACAATTCATAAATCAAATTATTCATGACAAACGAAGCCATTGAAACTGACAATATTACCTAGGACTTTCATGTACACACCAAAGGCTAACCCAAAATAGAAACGTGTGAAAACGACGCAAGAACATGAAAAGACACACTATTATTGGGTAACTCGCCTCACGGGCGAACTTACTCGCCGTGGCGAGCAGATGGCGAGCAAACACTGCTCTCTGTCACGTTGTAGCTCGCCGTGGCGAGCAGCTTACTCGCCGTGGCGAATTATGACAGACTTCTGTCGGGAAGAACAATTTTTCACCCCAAAAACCCAATTTTCATCCACCCCAATCCCAAATTTGATAGGGAACTCAACCTGTGATGATTCTACGACCTGAACATCAATTATTCACAAATTCTATGGACTTTCTACACCATTAACAACCAAATTTCTACCCCATGACCTAATTCCCAAATTCACAAGACAACAACAACAACTACATGTTAAATTCAATTTCAGAATTGCATAACCTAAGATTAGAGAATGTTAGTCCCACCCTTACCTTAGATTAGATGATTACAAGATTTCAAGTTCTCCTTTCTCTTGGTTCTCCTCTTTCTCCCAAAGACTTTTGTAAAAACCTAATTTTTGTCTGGCTCTTGTTTTCTTATATTGCAATAGATTTTCTACTTAACTCCACTTATTTCTAATTAATTCTAATTCAGCCCCCTTCAAGTCTAATTATTCTTATTTCCAACCTATCCTACAAAATAATAAAATAAGGCCACTTAATAAAATATTAATACACAACAACATGTAACTTATCAACAAAAATCATATAAGTCATATAAAAGACTTTAAACTCGACCAAAATAATCAAATAAATAAATAGGGCGTTACAAAGGGTATGCTAAACATGCAAACAAAGGAATGAAGAGGGTGATTTTTGAACCTGGTGATTGGGTTTGGGTGCTTATGAGCAAAGAAAGGTTTCCTGAACAAAGGAAGTCAAAACTTCTACCAAGGGGTGATGGACCATTTCAAGTGCTAGAATGGATCAATGACAATGCTTACAAGCTTGAGTTACCCGGTGAGTATGATATAAGTGTTACTTTTAATGTTGCTGACTTGGCTCTTTCTGATGTAGGTAATGGTGATTTCAATTCGTGGACAAATTCCTTTCAAGAGGGAGGGGATGATGAGGGCATAGTTGTCCATGACACAAGTGTTTCAATTCAAGGGCAAGGAGGAAAAATGACAAGGGCAAGGACCAAGAAAGCTAAGGAGGCCCTAACTCAATTGGCGGCAAAAGTCTTGGAGTTCAAACCTACACTAGAAAGCATGGAGGGTAAAATGGTCATGTGTATCAAACCATTGGAGGGGGGCTGAGGCGCATCTCTTGCTGCCCATTTTATTTAGTTGTTTTTGTTATGTTGTAATAAAAAGTGTAAGGGACCAATTTGACCCAAAAATACTAAGTATGGTTATTTTATGTATTTAATCCATTTTAAAGCTTCCAAAGCTTTAAATGGAATGTTTTGTGTGTTTATTTTGTGCAAAGGAGTGCTGAAGACAATAGAAAAACAAAGCATTAAAGAGCATTTAATCTGAAGGAGGAAATAATGCAAGAATTGAAGAGGAAAGAGACAAGACTTCAATGAGACAATGAATGCACTTCATTTCAGCATATGAAACCACCATCATCATCAAAATCACGTCCATCATCATGAACATCAAGACCAGCCATCCTCATTCATTGATTTGTCTTTTCCTTTTTAATTCAGCAAAACCACCATAGGAAATAATGATAGATTAATTTGGCTAAATGAATCTAAGATTATTTTCCTTTTCCTTTGTAACGATCAAGTGTCCCTCCTATAACGCCCTATTTATTTATTTGATTATTTTGGTCGAGTTTAGAGTCTTTTATATGACTTATATGATTTATGTTGATAAGTGGCATGTTGTTGTGTATTAATATTTGATTAAGTGGCTTTATTCCATTATTTAGTATGATAGGTTGGAAATTAGAATAATTAGACTTGAAGGGGGCTGAATTAGAATTAAATTAGAAATAAGTGGAGTTAATTAGAAATTTGTTGAGGTTAAGAGATATAAAAAAAAAATAAGAGTCAGACAAGTTTAGGTTAACAAAAGCTTTTGGGAGCGAAGAGGAGAACCAAGAGAAGAGGAGAACCAAGAGAAGGGAGAGCTCGTAGAGTCTTGTAATCACCTAATCTAAGGTAAGGGTGGGACTATCATTCTCTAATCTTAGGTTATATAATTCTGAAATTGAATTTAGCATGTAGTTGTTATTGTTCTGTGAATTTAGGAATTAGGTTTTGGGGTAGAAATTGGTTGTTAATAGAGTAGAAAATCCATTGAATTCGTGTATAATTGATGTTCAGGTTGTAGATTTATCATAGGTTGAGTTCCCTATCAAATTTGGGATTGGGGTAGATGAAAATTTGGTTTTTGGGGTGAAAAATCGTTCTTCCCGACAGAAGTCTGTCACGACTCCCCACGGCGAGCTGTAACGTGACAGAGAGCAGTGTTTGCTCACCACTAGCTCGCCACGGCGAGTGGGCTAGCTCGCCACGACTAGAAAGTCAGCCCGCGGGGCGAATTACCCAGTAGCAGTGTACCTTTTCATGTTCTTGCGTCGTTTTCACACGTTTCTGTTTTGAATTAGCCTTTGGTGTGAACATGAAAGTTTTAGGTAGTATTGTCTGCTGTCAACTGGCTTTGTTTGTCATGAATAACTTTGGTTGATGAATTATTATATGAAGGTATATATTGATGAATTGTTATATGAATGTACACATTGATGAATTACTATGTGAATGTATATGTTGATTAATATGATGTTACATGATGTTGCTCATAAACGATGAATTATGGAATTCTGATGTAGAGTCGTTGTTGTTGTTGTTGTCGTTGTCGTTGATGTCGTCAATGTCGTTGAAGTTGTATGTTGTTGTTGAATAAGTTGTTGAGTCCATGCATACTCATGTAAAGTTGGGGGCTCATGCCCTGTTGAATGTTTAATCATTCATACCACGTTGATTTGAGAGCCTATGCTCTACACGTTGATTTAAGAGCCGATGCTCTACACGTTGATTTAAGAGCCGATCCTCCACACGTTGAATTGAGAGCCTATGCTCTAACACGTTGATTGGTACCACATGCATACTGCATAGTCAAGTAGTTGTTGTGTTATTGCATTATCGTGTCGTCGTCGTCGAGTTGTTGAGTTGTTGTCGTTGATTTAATGTCAAGTAGGAATAATTGAAAAATTATGTGAAGTATTATTGTTGTTTAGTTGTTGTTGTATATGTGGTTAAATTTCGTTGATGAATTATATACTTATTATTATTGAATGTGAATCTCACCCCTTCTGTTTGAATGTTGACTCTCTCATGCGTCGTCTTAGGGTCGCTCTGATACGTAACAGGATGGGGATATTTTCTTGTTTTCCATTGTTACATATTATTTATGAGCTATGTTGTCGAACTATTTGAACTAGGAATTCCATTAAAGTTGTTTATGTTGAGGCCGTAGTGCCAAAGTTGTTGAATAAAGAATTAATTTTCCGCTGCGATGTAATTGAATTTTGATAAAGTTGTTTTAATAAATAGTAACTTTACTCTATTTATACTTCAATGTAGTGTGGCATTCCGTTTTAGTGTCGTGTGACAGTTTAATACCGTCATTGTGTTGTCCTGATTGTTGTCTGTTGTGTAGAGAACTAAGATGGCTGGAAGGAATGATGATGCGATTGCTGCTGCGTTGCAAGCTGTAGCTCAGGCTGTAGGGCAATAGCCTAATGTTGGTGCTGGTGCTAATGACGGAGTTAGGATGTTGGAGACTTTTCTAAGGAACCATCTTTCTACTTTCAAGGGAAGGTATGATCCTGATGGAACTCAGACGTGGCTCAAGGAAGTTGAAAGAATTTTTCGGGTCATGCAATGCGGTGAAGTTCAGAAGGTGCGTTTTGGTACGCACATGTTGGCCGAAGAAGCTGATGATTGGTGGGTGAGTGTTCTTCTAATCCTAGAGAATGGTGGTGGAGTTGTTACTTGGGCCGTGTTTAGGAGGGAGTTCCTGAACAGGTACTTTCCAGAGGATGTTCGCGGGAAGAAAGAGATTGAATTCCTTGAGTTGAAGCAGGGTAACATGTCGGTGACCGAGTATGCTGCTAAGTTTGTGGAATTGGCTAAGTTTTATCCACATTGCACTATTGAGACTGCTGAGTTCTCCAAATGTATCAAGTTTGAGAATGGCTTGCGTGCTGAGATCAAGCGGGTCATTGGTTATCAGAAGATTCGACAATTTTCTGAATTGGTGAGTAGCTGTAGGATTTATGAGGAGGATACGAAAGCTCATTACAAGGTTATGAGTGAGCGAAGAGGTAAGAGTCAGCAAGGTCGTCCTAAACCTTACAGTGCTCCTGTTGATAAAGGTAAGCAAAGGTTGAATGATGAGAGGATGCCAAGAAGGAAATATACTCCTGCTGAGATTGTTTGTTACAAGTGTAGTGGGGAGGGTCACAAGAGTAATGCTTGTCCTGAGGATGAGAAACGGTGTTTCCGTTGTGGTAAGAAAGGGCATACAATTACAGATTGCAAGCTTGGTGATATGGTTTGTTTCAACTGTGATGAAGAAGGTCACATTAGTTCGTAGTGTAAGAAGCCTAAGAAGGCTTAGGCTAGTGGAAAAGTGTTTGCTTTGACCGGTACGCAAACAGTGAATGAGGATCGACTGATCAGAGGTACATGTTTCTTTAATAGTACTCCTTTAATTGCTATTATTGATACTGGTGCTACGCATTGTTTTATTGCTGCTAATTGTGATTACAAGTTGGGTATTGTTATGTCGAGCATGAATGGAGAAATGGCTGTCGAAACTCCAGCTAAGGGTTTGGTGACTACTTCTCTAGTGTGTTTGAAGTGTCCATTGTCGATGTTTGGTCGAGACTTTGAAGTTGATTTAGTCTGTCTACCTTTGAGTGGAATGGATGTAATACTTGGTATGAACTGGTTGGAGTATAACCATGTTCATATTAATTGCTTTAGTAAGATGGTGTATTTTTCTTCTACTGAAGAAGAGAGTGAAGCTGAGTTCTTGACTACTAAGCAGCTGAAGCAGTTGGCGCATGATGGAATTCCGATGTTTTCCTTGATGGCGTGTTTGTCTGTTGAGAATCAAGCGGTAATTAATAAGTTGCAAGTTGTGTGCGAATTTCCAGAAGTTTTTCCTGATGAGATTCCTGATGTGCCGCTAGAGAGAGAGGTTGAATTTTCAATTGATCTTGTTCCGGGTACGAAGCCTGTGTCGATGGTGCCTTACCGTATGTCGGCTTCTGAATTGGCTGAGTTGAAGAAGCAGTTGGAGGATTTGCTTGATAAGAAGTTTGTAAGACCGAGTGTTTCATCTTGGGGAGCGCCGGTGTTGTTGGTTAAGAAGAAAGATGGTAGCATGAGGTTGTGTATTGATTATCAACAGTTGAATAAAGTGACGATAAAGAATAGGTATCCACTCCCGAGAATTGATGATTTGATGGATCAGTTGGTGGGTGCACGTGTGTTTAGCAAGATTGATTTGAGATCGGGTTATCACTTGATTAAAGTGAAAGATGAAGATATGTAGAAGACGGCTTTTAGGACACGTTATGGACATTACGAATATTCAGTGATGCCTTTCGGTGTTACTAATGCGCCGGGTGTATTTATTGAATACATGAATCGTATTTTTTATGCTTATCTAGATCGCTTTGTTGTTGTGTTCATTGATGATATTTTGATATACTCTAAGTCCGAGGAGGAACATGCTGAGCATTTGAAGATTGTTTTGCAAGTGCTGAAAGAGAAAAAGTTGTATGCCAAGTTGTCGAAGTGCGAATTCTGGTTGAATGAGGTGAGTT
>Ga0228711_1012468_pt1 | contig 10388 bp, 9 predicted proteins | sample MedpolnodulmetaG_2_FD_177996 | JGI IMG/M metagenome (GOLD analysis project Ga0228711, IMG submission 177996) | Root nodule microbial communities from Medicago polymorpha collected in Santa Monica, California, United States - brown nodules | ecosystem: Host-associated > Plants > Roots > Nodule...
TTTACTATAAATGGTTTTTTTTTTTTTTTTGCATTTTTTTAGGGTTGAAATACATAGTATCCTTTTATCCTACCCTAACTAGTGAGATACTTGGTTATTGTTGTATTGGAATCTTGACTTTCAAAGCAGTTCCTGACACTGGAGTCCCCAATGGAAATTCATTTTCATATATAAATTGTAACCGACCGGAGTAAATAGTCATTTGGGTTGTTTAATATGTCAATTATAGTCCCTGGATATATCAATTATAAAAACACCCTCAAATGTGTCTTTTGCTAGTCAGTTTGTTAAATTGGCGCTAGAATCAATGTGTTTTAGTTTGTCAGTTTGGTCTGTGAAATTACTCATTGTGACTTCTTTGTTGGGTGTTCATTATTGGAGAAAAGCTCAAATCACATGTTGCTTAGAGTTATGACATAAATGGAGTTTATAAAGATTGAGTGATTCTTATTAGAAACTGAGATGCATAGAAAGTAAAGGAAAGTGTAGAAAAGAAAGAGAATTCTAGAAATCAGATTTGAAAGAGCCTTGTATATTCCATTCTGATTTGCATAAGAGCACAGTGGTATATTTATAGTGCAACTAACAAAATTGTAACAGAATTCTAACTTTGGGAAAAGGGCAACTCTGAATACAATATATTCCTTTTTTTTTTTGAGGGAACAATATATTCCTAATAGCCTAGGACTTGGTTTTTGCAGCTAAGAAAGAAGTTGGGGTTATGCAACAAGCCAAACCAGGAGGAGTGTTGAACTTTCGATTTTCCTTACTGTTTCCTGGCAGTTTAGTTAGGATATTTTGAGAAATATAGTTTTTTATGTATAAAACTACATTCCATAGCCGTAGTACTGTTGTGTGTTCTGCTTTATGTATCTTACTTTGTATAAAACTTCAATTTACAATTCTTATGAAAAATAGGGTGAAACATCGTAACTTTCCTGGTTTTTATAACACTGTTTTAGTCTTCTTCAAATGCTCTTACTCCTTTAGACAGCAACGAACAAAAGGGTGTGATACTAGTATTTGTTGAAATAAATGTAATCACACTGCAGCTTAATTTGGGAGAGTCTGACACATTGTTTTGAAGGTACAATGTGAGACTGTAACTGAAGGAACACAGACACTGGATCCTTGGAAGTTTACAATCTCCTATGATAAGTTAGTAATTGCATTAGGAGCACAACCCACCACTTTTGGAATTCATGGAGTTTATGAACATGCAATTTTTCTTCGTGAAGTTTACCATGCACAGGAAATCCGTCGCAAGTTGCTCCTCAATTTGATGATGTCTGACGTTCCAGGTTTGCGATAATTTTCCTGTGTTTGAAAAATAATGCTTTTTATGCATTACCTTTGTAATCTGTAACTGATTTGGATGCAGGGATTTCGGAAGAGGAGAAGAAAAGGCTGTTACACTGTGTGGTTGTCGGAGGTGGTCCTACGGGAGTTGAATTTAGTGGTGAACTTAGTGATTTTATCATGAGAGATGTTCGTCAGAGATATGCTCATGTGAAGGACTATATCCATGTTACTTTGATTGAGGTATGCTTAGTATCATTAGATATGTGATGCAATTAAATAGATTATATACATGTTGTGGAAATTAGAAACAGTCATCTTGCTCTTGCTGTTGTCATTGTCGGCAATTCATTGTAATAATAAAATGGTTAGAAATACCTTAGAGTTCATAGAAGCCAATTTCGTGGTAAATTTGTTACAATATTTCTTCTGCATCCAAAATTTGTCTTTCACAGTAATTTTTGTTGCTAATCAATTTATTCATGTCTCTTCAGGCTAATGAGATATTGTCTTCCTTTGATGACCGACTCAGGCACTATGCCACCAACCAGTTGACAAAGGTGAGCTTTATGTTGTAAGTGTTTCTTTACTTTATGTTAAATATGTTCGTGTTGTACCTATGAATATCACGAGAAAGTCCCTTTACTGTTTGTTCAATATGTTCCTTTCCTTATGTTAAGATTTCTATTAGTCAGGAGTGCGACTTGTTCGAGGCATTGTGAAAGATGTAGAAGAAAAGAAGATTATACTTAACGATGGTACTGAGGTTCCATACGGGTTGCTGGTTTGGTCTACTGGAGTTGGTCCATCACCTTTTATCCACTCGCTGGATCTTCCTAAATCTCCTGGTGGAAGGTTTGTTTAGTCAACATAGTAGTTGCATTTATTTTCATTCCATGGACAACCGTTGCAAAATTTACAATTGGCAGCTGATTTCTATATGGATACATATAGTATTCGGATCTGTATTATCATGAAAGCAGGATCACATTGGTCCAAATATATTATTATTTTTATCAATACTCCAAATATATTATGTTTTAACACTAAAGCGTGTAAGTATTTATGTACAAAGTTCTCTCTTCACAGGATTGGTATTGATGAGTGGCTTCGTGTTCCTTCGGTACAAGATATCTTCTCAATAGGTGACTGCAGTGGATTTGTTGAAAGTACCGGAAAACCAACACTTCCAGCTCTTGCCCAAGTAACTTACATTGGTTTCATTAGTTTCTCCAACGCTCACTTTCATTTCTTGAATTCCTGTCAATGTGTAGGTTTGGTTTTAGTTTAACAATAAGGACTTGGTTAGTCCCTAAACACATTCCATTCTGAATGTGTTACTCCCTTTACTTGGTAGAGGTTCATGTATTGTATGTTCCTTTGCCTGAAAGCTTATTCATGTCAAATTAGGGTCTATTTGGACCGACTTATTTCAACTTATCTTCCGGTATAAACACTTGTGAGACTGTTTAGGAAAGCTTATGGAATTATCTTATGCATGTCCATAAGTTGTTTTAGGTTTATTTCCATAAGCTCTCCAGGATAGCTTATGAAAGCAGCTTATAGATTACGTGAAATTAATTAGACTTTATTTTATCTCTTATGATAGAAATGGCTTATACATACACACTTATATGATAAACACTTACCTTATAAGTGCTTAATTAAGTTAATTATCCAAGCAGGTGCTTAATTAAGTTAATTATCCAAACAGGGCCTTAATGTATTGCCACTTGAATTCCACAGGTAGCAGAGAGGCAAGGTAAATACTTAGCAGCCTTGTTAAACAAAGTAGGTGAAGCCAATGCAGGCCGTGCAAACAGCATGAAAGATATAGACTTGGGGAATCAGTTTGTGTACAAGCACCTTGGAAGCATGGCAACTGTTGGAAGTTACAAGGCTCTAGTAGACCTCAGACAGAACAAGGTAATTTTTATCATTCCTTAACCTTTTGTTGAGGCTTATCTGGTTTTCACACATAGTATCCCAGTAGAAAGGGACCACTAGACTTATCTGTGCTCGACCTAAAGGTCCTTTTGTTGGTGCTTTTAAAAACATAAAACAGTTTAATTCACTAACTTTTCTCCTACAGGATGCAAAAGGATTGTCTCTAGCAGGTTTCCTCAGTTGGTTTGTTTGGCGCTCGGCTTATCTAACTCGTGTCATTAGCTGGAGGAACAGATTCTATGTAGCTATTAACTGGGCTACAACTTTTGTTTTTGGCCGTGATATAAGCAGAATATGAAGAATTTTTTTTAGGTAAAATACTTTCAGAATGGCTAGGAGTTGTTCCAAAGAGCTTAAACCTATTTAGTTGTGACATTTTATTAACGCTTTGAAATTTAACATACTTTGCTTTATTTGTTTGCATTGCAGGTCATTATTAAAGGAATAAGTGATGAATTCCAGTTAGCTGAACAACAAGGAACTGTACTTGTTCATGATGTTTGCTACGTGCAATGTTCAATTTGGTAGAAATTGGTGGCACTTGAAAGGAGATTACACAAAAGATAGCTTGAAGAGGAAGGCAATAAAATATGGCAGTCTCAACAGTGTATACACATCAAGATTCAACTTTAGGCATCACGTATATTAGTTACTGAGCACAACAAACCAGTTTTCATGTTTATATCAACTGTTCATCATCAAGCAAAAATAATAATGAACTGTTCGCCAATTGTATGTTCAAAATAATGTGTGAAAAAATGATGCCTAAAATTGTACGAGACAATGAGTTAGTCCCTCAAATAAAGAAATTGACTACATCTTTGAAATTATAAATTGTAAAATAATTTAGTCATGTCTCACTATCTTTGATGAGAAATTTGAGATTTACATAACAAATATAAAGACTACTAGTCTGATATTCATAAATAATTTTAGGGGTTAATTTAATTTAAAATATTTAACTTTAGATATTAGTTTAAAATATTTGTCAAACAAAAATTAACAATAACTTTAGGGGCTATGATGTCAAACATCTCCAATAATTGCATGACTTCAGAAAGCAATTTGATGATGCACTTGATTTATTTATTTTTAACAGAATCTTTGGCCAGACAAGTTTGTTTTCTGTCATTTCAGGGCTATTACACGCACGAGTTCCTCGCATTGCCATTGATAATATTCATTTCTTTGATCTATTTTTCAGTTATTACAGTATCTCGATAATTTGATTTATTAATTTCTATACACATTTAGTTCAGAATTCATATACTTCCAGTTAGATATATGGTCAAAATTGTCCTTAATATCATTCTATTTTTCGCGTGGTAAGTGGAGTTTACTTGAGCTGAGCTGACAATAGCACAATGTCAGAATGTCGAAAAAAGAAAAATTATAGTGTAAGGCTGAAATTTACGTCTAAAGCAAACTTGAATTAACCAATATGGCTTCAGAAGTTACATGGTTTACAGTCAATTTTCCAGTATGGAAACATTACAATATTACATTCCTATGATATATCTATGAACCAGCCTCGGCTTCACAATGCAATGGTAGGTCCATTTACATCATCTTTGCCTGTTCAAATTAGAAGTCTTCATGAGATGCAATTCGACAAAAGAGCTAAAGCCCCAATTCTGAAGCACTGCTGACAAGTCTAGAATTTGTCATCCTTTTGGTGATCAGATCCTTCAACTCTATCTCTCCTGGAAACCTTCCCTCTTTTAATTTAGAGAACACCTTCAATGACAGATGAAGAATTTCAACGGGTTAAGTTCAGAAGCATTAAAGATGCCATTTACATTCCATCTACTCTAACCAACAACTCAGTAACATTATAGTCGCAGAAGTGCACAAATGAAAGCAACAGGGAAGTCAAAATTTGCTTCAGATAACAAGCTTTGAAACAGAGAAGACGACATGTTTATCACAATTTATTTACCATCAGTCCATTTCATAGGTGTTTTCCAAATAAACCGTAATAGTAATGATATAACAAATGATATACCAAAAAACTCTAATGAAAGAAACCTAATAATCAAATGACTTGTTGAGAACCAAATGACTTGTTGAGAGTCAAACACATGGCGAGAAACAACTCTCCCAACTTCCCAGTAAAAGCATGTTCAAATAATTGCAATCTGAAAGTAGACGTTCTAAACTACGAGTACAAAGGTTTTATATAATAAATCAAAGGGACTGCCATTTTTAATTAGCACTACTAGGTAACAAAACTATTTCTTATTTTTCAACTAGTATTGGCTATTTCTCATTTTTCAACTAGTACTGGCAAGATCAATGATGGTTGCTAACATGTTATATGATAGTATTTCATAATGTCAGGTGAATATCCAGTAAAATGAAGTGAAGTGGTCAAAATGTTGATAAAACTAGTCATGCAAGGGACCTATTCCTTCATGATTGATTATGAGTGCTTCCAAAAGAGTCGCAGGATATAAGTAAAGGATAGAAGAAGAGCACCAACCAGATCGCCGTTGAAGTAAACTTCAAATGCCCCGGAGCTCTGCAAGAATGATTGCACGGCATTTCCAAGAAGCCAGGTAGTAGCAATGGTTCCAAACCTATTAGCACGCAAGCTAAAATACCAAGGAGGAGGTACAACAAAACCCAGCATTGGAAATATCTGTTCACCTGCCACTACAACACCTATAACACCAATTTGAACAACTGGAACCACTTTGCTTAGCAGACGTTTTGGAAGTGGTGGGGGATAATTTGCAGGAATAACCTCAATTCCAGGAAAGGCAATCTCCAACATTTTTTTCACTGTTACTGCTGTTCCCCTACATAATTCAAAAACATCCATTTACACTGACTATCCCATTCTAAACATAATCATGCACAGAAAGACAAGCAATCAACCAACTATATGAAATATGATTCAGCAAGCAGAGCAATGGTAAGTAGATCAAGGAAAGTGACCTAAGGAATTAATATCTAGTTCATTAAGGAAGTCCACCATGAATTTCATGATAGTAAGTTACTGTAGTCAATAGCGTGCTATAGCAGCAGAGCATAGCATAGCGGTAAGAAACCACTACGGTGGGCGTAGTAGCGATGCGGTTCAAGATAGAGGCCGCTATAGCTGCTATAGAGGGTAGCAGTAGCGGAACGGGTAGCGGATTCTGATCCACTATTGGATTTTAACAGGAAAATCCCACATTGACCCTAATTTTAAAACCATTTTAAGGCCATTTTGGGGATTTCGTATAAGCCCTAACATTTTCCCAACTCTTTCTCTCTTCTCCGCTGCAAAACACACAAAACACGATCTGCAAACTGATTTGCAACCCTCAAACGATCTGTAAACCGATTGCCATCGTTGTCCACTATTCATGTTCCATCTATCTTCCTCTATTCTTTGTTCTTTTGGATTTAATGTTTTAACTAAGACTTGTGAAATTTTGTTGGAGACTTGAAAGCTTTCATAAGCTTATTTATTTTCTTGACATTTATTGGTATTTGGATTTGAATGTAATGTTCTGTGGATGTTTGAGTGTTTTGATTTATGAATATTTCATGAGAATTGAGTATTATATTTAATTTTATAATATATACGTTTGTTTATACTGTATAGTATCATTCAACAGCGGTCTTCCCGCTATACGCCCGATATCCCACTTTTGGGGTCGGCCGCTATGTGCCGCTATCCGGGATTGGCTAGTATTCTAGTAACTTAGAACATCTCAAAATTGATGTGCATGGAATGATTTGTGTTCCCCATTGATAAAACTAGATTTTGGTTTTCAACGTCAACTTTCATTCTTTCTCTAATTTACATTACATTTACTATTTCCATATAACTCACTTCAATCCTAGTCAAGTCATATGGATTTGAAATAGTGTATCAGCAGTTGGGTCTTTCTATTCGGAAAAATCCAAGTCTCACATTGAAAAGAGATAAAACTTTAAAACAAGTTTATAAAGAGTGACATCTTTGACCTTGCAGTCGGTTTTGTAAGGATGAATTAAACTCAATATAAAAACCTAATACATCTTTAACTCTTGATCGACAATACCTAACTCTACTAAATATATACTACTTCTAGACCTGGTAACTCGTTGTAATTTAGTGAACATATAAGAAAAACTAAACAGCAAGCACAAGAACAATCTAAAACAACATTTCTCTGGCTAACTACTGAGAATCAAAATTTCAAAGCATAAAATACACAGATAACATTTTGCATTGTAGATGCATAAATAAAAGAAGAATAAGCCATCAATTTTGTCTTTAAAGTATAAATCTTTCTTCAATTTAATTCCTAAAACTATATAAATATAATAAGGATTCTCTAAAGTATATTACGTACTTGTAGGAGCAAGAAGAGCAGAAATTGATATTAACAGTGTTGCCAAACCCTGCACCTCCAATATTAGTCGTGAGCTTCTGAGATCAAACACAAACAGAATAATAATTAGACATGTTGTGATGATGAAAATATAACACTGATGAAGTAAATTGGTTGACGGAATAGAAAATTACCTCGGAGTCGGAGGGGAAGGGTGTGGTTATTACTGGTTGTGATTGTTGTTGTTGGTGGTGGTGGTGGTGGTGAGAGGGTTTTGGCGGTGGAGGAGATGATGTGAAGAGAGAGAAGAGGTCGGAGCAGAGGAGGAAGAGAGGTAAACCTACTAAGAGAAGTTGTGCGCGATCCATGGCTGAGCTGAGCGAAGGTTATAGGACTAACTTTTTGTGCTTGGGGTGTTCTATGTGAGGAATTTATAGAGAAATGATATATGTAAATTCATTCCAACATTTTGACAACCATGTCTTTCGTAATAAACATATGATGCATTTATTCTCTTTTTTTTTTCTTTTTTTTTATTGTTTTTGACCAATAAAAAGAGAGAAAAGAAAAGTTGTTACAATAGTTGTCTTAATTGGTTTTTTTTTTTTTGATCAAGCTAGAAATGAATTAAAAATCAGGAAAGGCCTGAACCATAGTACAACAAGAATCCAAGAAAAAAACAGAAAACAAAAATACAACCACAAAGACCAAAAGTGACACATATCAATCAATAACCAATCTAGAGCAATATAACCATGTGCTATCCCTAAAAAGAAGAGGGAGTAGGAAAGATGGGGGGCTGGCCACCATTGAGAGGAGTATAAAGCTAGACCCCATGCATTCTTGGCTAAGGCATCAGCAACTTGGTTGCCTTCCCTAAACACATGCACACAAGAACAAACAACGCTATTACAAAATTTCCTACAGTTGAGCCATCTTGCTCTCATCTTCCAAGGAACCATAGAGTTCAGATTAAAAGCATTAACCACTATTAAAAGAGTCAGATTCTAAGCAAATTTGAGTCATCTGCATCTCTCTAGCCTTCTCAATAGCTAGCATGCAAGCTGAAAACTCTGCTTCTGCAGCAGAAGCATGTCCAATGTTACTTGCTAAAGCACCCAAAAAGGTGGTATTTGAGTCTCTGAACATAATTCCAACAGCACCACAAGGATGAGAGCATATGGTTGAACCATCAAAGTTGATTTTAATCACAAGAGAGGGAGGTGGGCACCATTTGACTTCCTGCCTGGCAGAGACTCTCTTGGTTTGGAAGGGAATATTAAAAAGCCTGGTAACTTTGTAGTCCTGCATGTTAGAGTTACCTTTAGTCAAAACCAGACTGTGGCTGAGTTTGACTTCTGCAAGAATGCAATTGAACATTGTGGTAATGGTGTTGGATTTATCATGAAAATATCTCTGATTTCGTTCAATCCAGACAGCCCAAATAATGTGAACGATAGCTGATTCCAATATCTATTGCACCATTTTACTTCCTCTACCAATGACTCCCAAAAGCAGGCTGATACAATTAGTATGATCTAAAGGAATATCAGTGCCTTTACCCAGCCATGCCCATAATTTGGTGGTGACCCTGCATTCAAAGAAAATGTGCTTGGAAGATTCAGCATATTTCCTGTAAAAGCAACAGATAGACACAATGTGGCATCCTCTTTTTCTAGGATTTTCATCAGTAGGAATTTTGTTGTGTAAAAGCCTCCAAGTGACAAAGGCCCTAGTGGGTGGAATATAAGAATTCCACAGCATGGAAGCCCAAGGGACTCTGATGATGTCCAGAGAAGCAGGAATAAGCAATTTTATTGGTCAATTGACCATCAGGTGCCATGGTCCAATTGAGCTGGTCATGAGTTTCCTCATCTGGTAGGGTGATACTATGAATTTTATCAGCCAAAGCAGGGTCTTTTCTCACAATATGGGCAGGCGGACACCAGTGTCCATTGTGCAAACAATCATCGACTTTTATGGCTATAACAGGAAGCAACACTGCAGGGATGCTCCAATGGTCAGCTATGGAAAAGTCTAACCACTTGTCAGTCCAAAAACTAATGGTTTGGCCATTGCCAACAGACCAGGTGGCATGTTCAAAAATGTAATTTATGTGTTTTCATTCCAGGCCACACTGATGATGTGATGTGATGTGATGAGCTTTAGGTTGGTGATTGTGAAGAAATCTATCTCTGCAAATGATTGCCCATTGTTCCTCTGAAGTGATGAGTTTCCATGCTAGCAAAAGTAATGCAGCTCTGTTAACTGTAGCAGGGTCCCTCACAGCCAACCCTCCACAATCTCTGGGTTGACACACCTTCAACCAAGCAATAATGCAAAGTTTTTTTTGAGAGTATGAACCACTCCAAATAAAATTCCTCATACACCTGGAAATCTTAGATAATAAGCTTGCAGGCCATTTATATATATGAAAGGAGTAAGTTAACATACTACTAATCACAACATTAACCAACTGAACTCTTCCCATAGTGGTGAGAAGTCTCCCTTTCCATGTATTTGTTGGTGTAAGCCCTAGAGGCCAATAGTTTATGTTGAACTTATTTTATGTATCATGACTTTTATTATTGAATAAATATATGGCAATCTTTATTATATTTATAGTAATGTTAATAAAGTCCTTAGAATAGATAGTTCATGTAATAATATATTAAGTGTGACTTAATCATGAGATTACATTATCGTAAAGAACGCTATTCTTAAATATATCTGTAGTCGAGCTTTAATATGAAGAAGGATAATAATAAAGCGTCGAGACTATTATGTATGTAGACTGATGACCGTATCTCATGGGTCATAGATATGAGATAT
>Ga0228711_1012469_pt1 | contig 10387 bp, 3 predicted proteins | sample MedpolnodulmetaG_2_FD_177996 | JGI IMG/M metagenome (GOLD analysis project Ga0228711, IMG submission 177996) | Root nodule microbial communities from Medicago polymorpha collected in Santa Monica, California, United States - brown nodules | ecosystem: Host-associated > Plants > Roots > Nodule...
TTCTTCGTCACTTCCAAGCAAGTTTTGAAATACACCAGCTGATCTAAGCTCCTTCACATCCTCGGCGTTGTCAACCAATGAATCCATGAAGGTAAAGAACGAGCAACATTCATAGTTGTAGCGAACATCTGGACACATCTCATATGCTATTAAGTTTCGAAAAAAATAAGGTGTGACATCATTGAACAAAAAAATAGGAAGCCTTAGTTCTCCACTCAACCACTTAGACTTGAAAGAAACGTTACTCCATGTCCATGCATCTGTCTTATTTGGTTTCACTCGAATTCCTACTATTTTTAGATCCCTTATGCTTTTATAAGTATTCCAATTACAACTAAGAACTTCTTCATCATCATCATCTTCTTGGTTTAAGGTTGTATTTCCCCCTGTTTGATTGAGTCCATTTCCTTCTGATTGTGTTACCATCTGACCTTGTTCTTCAATGTCGATTCCCAAATCGGACGTCAAGTACATCAAGCGCGAAGAATCTAGTATATGAAATGGTTTAGGATTTTTCAATGGAATCATTGTCATTCCATAACGTTTGCATGCACCCATACCCTGATAATTGCTAACTAAAAAGTTCAAATCAATGCCTCTTTCATTGCATATAATCTCAAGCATTTGGTATGGTAGTTGGTTCTCTAACAACGAAACATCTCTCCATATATACATCAATTGGTCAAACTTAAGATTTAGCCCTTCGGGATATTGGTCATCGACATTTCCCATGAAATGTAGCAAGGAACATCCATCCACGAACAATATCCAAGCAAGATCATTGTCATTGAATCCTTCAATTGCATCTTCAGTGAACATGTTCTTCAATTCTTCAATATTATCTTCAATCTTGTTAAGCAAAAGTTTGCATGCTTGGTTACCATCTTGATTGATTTCTTTGCCATATTCCTCAAGAAATGTAGAAGTCCATAGAAGTTTGTAATGCTCACCTTCTTTAAGACATTCACTATTGTGATGGATGGGACCAAATGATATAATCTTTGGTGTGCAATACTTATAAAATCTTTCATTTTGTCGCAAAAACTTTGGAACCCTTTGGATCTTAGGAATTGAAATTTGACTATTTTGCTCAAACTTTATTTGTGCCCGTTTTAGTTGGGAAATCCTTTTATCCATTAGCATATGACTCATGATCCAAAGGTTAAGTAATATGTGAGTTTTTAATGGACAACTATAACTTTATATCTCTCGAAATCTTCCTGCAACACAAAATTTATGTTGATTATTAGGAGCTATAATAAAGCAGTTTAATCTATGTCTATACTGTATATATAAAAAATAATATACTCGTGAGCTTAACTCAGTTGATAGAGACAATGCGCAAGTTCTGGGATACGAACCCCGAACACCACAAGAGAAAAAATATATAAAGAAAATAATTCCTTAAACAAATAGATAAGAAAGTATATTTATATTTACTTTTTAACTATTCCTTAAATGAAGTCTGCTCCTTTGGTCGTACAAAAAAGTAAACATATTTTTATATTATTATTACAATTTAAAACTTAGGAAAAGATAGGTGGGTTCAAATGCAATATTGTTTTTACAGTGAATGGTAACCTTTACTATATTATTCAACGAGTATCCACCACTATAGTCCTTGTATGGAAATGCATTTTAACATCTACATCTTCCCTAGTGTGGAGACCTGAGATCGTCATCAAAACATTGACTCAAACACATGGCTTGCACCGATGGAGAAAGATGCTACTATTATCCTCAATTATTCTTAGTAATTATTGATATTACGCAGAGATTGTGATCCAATCCCTCAACTTCATCATCACTAATAAACTTCTTAAGTAACCAGAATATATATATATATAGACACACACCATAAATTAAGTACGCACATCTCTAAAACTAAATGTGTTGTGGTATTCGATATGCGTCGGTGTCCGACAATCGTATAATGACATTATACAACACATGTCGGACGAACTCAGTCCAATTTTCCAAAAATTTATTATTTTTCTTTGCTTCAACACATATTTGATCGGTGTCTGACGTCTATATGACATTGATACAATAAATGTTGAAAACTCAAACAAGTATCTCAATTTTTTCCTCGCTTCGACACACCTTGGACACATCTAAGACGTATGTACAAGATTATATGTGTGAAAGCAATGTTGATCAATGAGGTGTTTAATGACATTACAATGGTTAACAACATTTTAATCTTTTTGTTAAAAGCAATACATCGATCAATTTAGATGTACATGTATATATTTTGATTCTCGCTTTAGATATTTTATAAGTAATATTAATATCTGATTTAATTATAATAAATTAATAAATATATATGTGGAGGTGTCGACATCTTAGGTTTTTTTACATACGGTGTTGAGATGTTTGTGTCAGTTGTTCATGACGGAATATGTGCTCCATAATGTGTGTATATGGGGACGGCTAATTTTACACCCATCTAAAAATACTGAGAAGTAAATTAGCAAGTTAGACTTATCTAAAACTACTACATTAAAGAGTATGTCAGCAACCTATACCCATGTAATTATTTACACCCATTTTATAAGTTTCATCAAATTATTTACACTCACTTATAATATTTTTAAAACTTGTACATTCCCGTGTGATTTGTTTTTTTTATTCTTTTATAAAAAAGCAACAAAAAGATTTCACTTAATATTCCATTTCCTAATGAATAATACTATGATTCACACTAGAACAAAACCATTTAATTCAACGCCTTGAAACTACATCTACATCAATTTAATTCAACAGGAGCAATCAAATCTACCTCACTAGAATAAGTGAAAAACAAGAACAAACTAGAACAACAATTTAGCAACAAAATGAACTGATCCACTACATTAGTCATCTCAAAAGGAACCAAAGTTCACCCCTCAGGAACAATTAAATCTACGTCTGTCTACAGTAGAACCTTGAACCTAATTTGAAACTAACATGCATATATATACTACCAATAACAAATTTGATAATTTAATGTATACCCTCTACATTGCACAAACAAAATCTAATGTATACGCTGTGCATTGCATTAAAAATACAAAAAAGCTAGAATCCACGTGTACAAAATAAAATTACAAACTCAATTCTCAAAATCCCTGGTGCTATGGTTGTTTAGGAATATAACGTTATGTTTTTTTTAGGACAAAACGTGGTAAATGAGACAAACTTTTAAGAAAACAATATTTATAATAATGAAAATGGGTGTAAATAACTGGTAAAGTGACTGTAAGTAATTTAATAAAATTTATAAAAGTGAGTGTAAACAGGGTCGACCCAACAGATTAAAAGGTATAAAACAAAAATTTTAATGTAGCCTTTAAAAATATTTTTTTAGTAGAATATTTATATAAAATCAACTTTATAGAGACCAAAATTTGAATTCATGACCAAGGGTAATTGCGGCCTTTTTGGTAATCAGTTAAGCTATGCAAATTTCTGTAATTTATCTGTCATATAATATTCTTATAACCAAATTAATTTTTTATAGGCATTTTTCATCCAAAATTTTGAGGCCTAAAGCCCTTGTTTAGGTTGCTTAGCCCTTAGACCGACCTTAATCGTAAATAATCGAGTAGGTGTAAGTTCTTAACTTACTCTTTAATGATTTTATGTAGGTGTATCTTGCTAATTTAGTACTTAGTATTTTTAGGTTGGTTTAAATTAACGGTCCCTTATATATATTATACAATTTAAGATCCTTATTCATATCAGATTTTTCGCGTTGTAGTTTTAGTTACTTCTTAGTTAAGTTTAATTGTCTGACTCACAAGTTTACTATTAGTTTGTTAAGGTATGAATTATTTATTAGTATATTAAATGTGAGTAAGAATTTCATATTAAAAAGTGGATGTTGAACACTTTATGATTGAAAGGATCCATATCTTTGATAGCTTACAATTTTAGGTTAAAGTGTGGTGCCAACCTCATTTATATGTTGGCTTTGGGCTAAATGTAAACGATCTTTAAACTCCCATGACAACCCAAGCGTAAATTTGCACTCTAATTCTATGATATATGCTCATGTTTCATCATTCACATTATAAATTATCACTCAACTACTCAGTACCTTGCCATCCAACACCTCTTCCATGTCAGCAACCCATCAATAGCAATTACACACCTATAGATAAGATCCAATCAACCGATCCATGACATTTATACGGACTTAGTAATTAAGACGATTCCATTATAGCAATAGACACAACTCAGCAAAACGCGTAAAGTTTATAACCACATTATTGTACATAAGTAAACATGGGGAATTGATTCTCTCAAGTGAATATATTTTTTTAATTGTTACATTCCAACCACACATTCGATATCTTCTTTTTTTATTATATTATATCTGTTTTTCTCTAAGCACTTAATCATGTTTACGGGAGTGGATTCGTATGGTGCATTGGTATTCTAAAGCAACAATTATCATGAGAAAAAGAAAAATGGATAAAGAGTCAATTATTGTGAGACAGATAGAGTACTTTATCTAAAAAAACGTCATTATAAAAAAGGGAAATGTTAACCGGTGCCCCCAGGGCACGGGTTAAGGAATTATAAAAGGAAATTTTGTCTTGGAAATTGTGTATTCTAGTTTTTGAAAGTTAAAAAAATGTTTTTTTAATGTAAAATTTGACTTTTCTTTCTATTTTTAGTTCTTTAACTAGTGTTTTGAGGGCACTGGTTAACGAGACCCATATAAAAAATATTATCATCTTTTCAATTTCGCCATTGTCTTGGAATCATTTTCTAGTAGTACATATTCAAACATTAATGATAGAAACATTTTATAAAGAAACAAGACTTTTGAACTCTACCAAATCAGCATGTGCACATGGTAAATGAGTGGAATTTTTTTGGAAAGTGTTAAACATGAGAATGTGAAATAAATTGGATAAAGTTAACGAGGGTAAAATTGGAATAGTGATATTTAATAAGATGATTTTAGTATACTTTTGTTTACATTTGAGACCATAATTTTTTTTGTTTTTTTCTTACATTCGAAACATGAGGGAGGGAGAACAAACAAAGGAAATTTAGTAAAATTTACACACAAACTAGACAAATTAACTTCACGGCCAACTTTTTTTAATATGTGTGAAACTAGTGTTTCAACCTCTCCGATGCACGACTAACACTATCTTTTGATGAATTACTAAAGTGTGATTGCGTGCACAATAATACTAAAAAATTATTTGCAAATATACAAATAACTAAAATGAATCAAACAATACAGAAACAAACAAACAAACCAACATATAAGTTTAAAAAAACAAGTTTGTATCTAAAATATTGAAACAAAGTTATCCACATTAGTGCTATTCAACTATATATTAACATCAACGAACATGTATTTGTTGCAAAAGAGTGATTTCATATAAAGCAACACCGATCTTTAAAAAAATGAACACAAAACAACATCACAACGTGAAAACCAAACTTTCATAAAAAATAAAAAGACGGTAACAAATATTTCAGTAAAGCAAAACCATCAAGACTAATGGATCGAATTCAAATACTCGATTATCATCAGGTTGCAAATCTACTTACACGTCCAGAAATGTAAACAAATACCACGAGTGTATACAAAATCAAAAAGTATAATACTAATAAGTACTACGAGCATACATACAAGCATAAAGATATTGTGCAAATTAAATGCAAACCACAACGATTTGCACGACGGCTTGGCAATTACGCCCGACAAAAATACAAGATTCAAAACAAAAAGCAAAAGATACATAGCCCTTTAGGCCTGGTGATTGTAGCGTTTATCTTCACTCTCCTCATCATCTCCTACAAGTTGGCCATCTTTCACTTCCTTCAGAGAGTTAATTCCCTTGATATACAACTGAACATTAGGATTTTTATTTTTAATATGGGAGACAACATTCATGAAAAAATGCCTAGCAGCCACATAGAAATCATTTTGAACTTCTATGATTTTAAATATCAGCAGATTACGCTCGAGATCTCTGAAATAAACAGGTTCATTAGCCTCACGAGCACTTCTGTCATTGCGGGAATCTACCAACATCAGTTCCAAATTGCCTTTTTTCCTCCTCGAAAATCTTCACTCGATCAGCCAGACCTTCGGCAGTTTTCTTGGAACTCCCAAGGACCTTCTCCAATTACTCGATCTTCCTATTCTTTTCACCCAACTCGGCCTCGAGATCTTCTTGAATTTTGTACTTCCCCCTGTAATCAACACATTCCTTTTCCAGCTAAACAATCTGGGCCTCGAGACTCTGAGGCCAAGGGTCTGAGCTCGGTATTCATTCTCGTAATTGTTGAGATCTATAGGGACTGCAAGCACCTTTACCAACCCTATGACACCCTCGGTCATAAAACGACTCCTCCCCACATGTTCTTGTTGTAAAATTAGAGTAGAAATTATCACATATAAGAATTTAAAGAGAAATATCATAATAAATAAATATGACTAATAATAAAGTAAAATAAAGCACAAGGAACTTATCGAATTTGGTTGCCGACAGCTCCATCAAAATCTTCACAAATCAAGTTAGAGGAAATCTGCAAAACTAACGCGCATTGTTACGTAACCTGAGGAGTGACATAGTCACTGTCCTTGAGGATTTTATCCGCCTCATTAACGCATATCCTCCCAGGATACAACAGGTCTTCCCCGGTATGAATCATAGCCGGAGGTGTCAGAACAGCTCGAATGCATCTCAAAGATAACTGGAGATGTAACCCAGAAACTCAGAATTTTTATGAGAGAAAATAATGGTGTACATAGAAACATATGAAAAATGAGAGAGTATGTATGTGTGGTGTGTGCTATTATATTTTTCTGTACTGCCATGCTTTTTTCTCAACCACATCATCTTTACGAGTTACCCCCATATTACCTTTTTCCGTCTTCGAGCGCTTGGGTAAAGGTTGGTCCAGCTGAGCATCAAGATCTATAACCCCCCGAGGAGATGAACCACACTGTTCGTTAGAGGTAAAAATTGATATCCCCTTAGACGAGGAGGCACTAGCACTAGCCAAAACATCACAAATGCTAGACAAGTCCCTCTTCTTCGAGTCAATGAATTTCTATTCAGCCTTTCTGGTCTGCCTAATTTGCTTAAGTTTCTCTTGGAAATTTGGCATCGCACCTTCACACAAAGAAATGAAAAATCATTAATAAAAATACATCAAAACATCACAAGTATAAAAACACAATAAAATGTTACCTTACAAAGCCCCTGGATTAGAAGAAGACTTGACAAGCTCTTTGGTGTTGATATAGCAGGGTTTAGTGAGAGGGTTGCCCTTGGAATCAAACACAATAAGGAACACAAAGTATACTCGGTTTGTAGGTGAAATGGTTCTTGTGCCACTAAAACGAGAAGATAGGCACCTGGGCCGGAACAAATGTACCATCGGCCTGGGCAAAGTATTTGGTTTTGAGGATGTTGCGAGACGCAACATTATTCTACTTTGGCGAGTCTGTGAAAATGGAGAAAATTGTTCTACTTTGGCGAACGAATACCCAGGTTCCACGCCCACTGTTTTCTGACCCTTGCTGCAGGGTAAAAATTGAAGAGAAAAAGTTTACAGTGGGGGTTAGTTGGAGATGTTCGAATACAAGTTCGAACACTCGGATGAAAGGGAAGGAATTACGATGCAACTGCGAAGGGGCCAATGTCCAATTAAAGACTTCCTTCTGGAAATCTAAGAAAGGAAGTCGAAAGCCCATGTCCTTGAAAACTACCTCCTACATAGGGATCATATTATCCCTGTAATTTGACCAACCTCTCTGGCATCTGCTTCTACCTCTTTTGAGTTACCATGTTGGACTACCCAATATTTCCAATCCGTCTTTGACATTGATGAGCCTGACCCTGCTGATAAAAAAAACACCTTTTTTTTTCCAGTTGGAACCTTTGATCACTTATTTTTCGCTTTCACTTTCTTGTTGTGTTTTAGGAAACTAATTAACGCATTCCTATCTTTTTTCGACAATTTTCCTTCCTTTTCAAGTCAATCACATTAGGACAATCAAGGCAGCCGGAAGTGTGACTTTCCAATTTCCTACTTTTTAGCACCAACATTTTATGTGGACTATGACTGCCACAAAGGGATATAGATTTACTTGCGCGTGTGGAGTATTTGAAAATGCATACTTAAACGAGAAAATATTTCAGGACAAAATATTCGATCATTCATTGGACATCCAATCTACAGTTGTGTTTGGGTTTTAGAATGCAAGATTCTGGTTCAACGCAAGTGTTAGACCATGATCGGGTACTGTCCTCATTCTATTGATTTAGAGGTAGAAAATTGTATAACTGATGTGCCTGAGAAAGTAGCTAGCTGAAGCAAGTTTTGGTTTCTCTGACAACATTGGTTTGTTAAGGTGATAAATCAATGGAAAGTTTTTGTTTGGTCAAGTGACTGTGTCAATCTAAATTGTTAGGGTGCACTGGTTGTTTATCTACAATACTTGGTGGACAATAAGATCTTATTTTAAGTAAGACTATCAGTATTTATTTATGCTTAATTTGGTGTAATTGGCTTTGTTAGTTAGAAGAATTATTTTATCATATGAACAAATACTTTGTATCTACAATACTTGGTGCTTTAATGTAGTAATTTAATTCATTCTCTTTTAACCTTTGCAAAAATAAAAAAGGGATAGGTAATGTCTGAGGACCATAGCCATCAGAAATGTCTCCAAATTCTTATCTTGCCTTGTCCTAATTCAAAACCTTATTAGGATAATCAGATGAGATAAAATCATGGTGAAAGAAAAAAGATTGCATATCAATAAAATACCAAAAGAATAAATCTACTAAAGGAAACGAAATTTGAAAAACCAAATATGTTACAGAAAATGTCTTTCTTAATACAATTTGGCATGACATTGCACCAAATAAACCCACCAACTTGAAACCCAATGTTAGCTAACTTATCAGAACAAAGATTACCTTCAATATGTGAGAAATTAAATCTAAAACTAAAGTCTCGGAAAGGCTTCAAACAATTTGCCATTTGTTATAAAGGGGCCAAGGGACCATAGAAGAGTTGCTAAAATACTTGATAGAGTTATGAGTGAGTCACTTTCAATCCAAATATTTGTCCAACCCCTACCATGAGAAATCTCAATAACATGTTTTGCAGCAACTAATTCAGCATGCAAGGTTGTAGAACCCCCTATATTTTCCAAGAAAAGACCAGCAAAAGTACCCTTACATCATTACACTACCCAAATGTGAAGTAGTTTTTTTGCACTCTAATTTGATGAAATTACGAAACTTGGATCTCAGTGCTAGACATTTTGATGTTTTACTTGGGATAGATAGCACACCAAGTTTGGATAAAAGTAAGAACCAATGCTAGCATTGCAGCTAAGAAGGCAATCATAGCCCATGGTGTATTGAAATGAGTGTTGTAAGCTTGAGCCAACCATGTCTTCCATTTGTTTGTGTAATGTTTTTCAATTTGAATCTTGATGAGAAGATATTTCCTGCTATAGGCCACCGCATCTGTGTAGGAATTGTTGCAATACATTTTTGTTGCCAAATCGTCACCCAAATCATTGAAGAGCTTTGCCAATTCTTCGTCACTTCCAAGCAAGTTTTGAAATACACCAGCTGATCTAAGCTCCTTCACATCCTCGGCGTTGTCAACCAATGAATCCATGAAGGTAAAGAACGAGCAACATTCGTAGTTGTAGCGAACATCCGGACACATCTCGTATGCTATTAAGTTTCGAAAAAAATAAGGGGTGACATCATTGAACAAAAAAGTAGGAAGTCTTAGTTCTCCACTCAACCACTTAGACTTGAAAGAAACGTTACTCCATGCATGTGTCTTATTTGGTTTCACTCGAATTCCTACTATTTTTAGATCCCTTATGCTTTTATAAGTATTCCAATTACAATTAAGAACTTCTTCATCATCATCATCATCTTCTTGGTTTAAGGTTGTATTTTTCCCTGTTTGATTGTGTTCATTTCCTTCTGATCGTGTTTCCATCTGACCTTGTTCTTCAATGTCGATTCCCAAATTGGACGTCAAATATATCAAGCGCGAAGAATCTAGTATATGAAATGGTTTAGGATTTTTCAATGGAATCAATGTCATTCCACAACGTTTGCATTCACCCATATTCTGAAAATTGGTAACTAAAAAGTTCAAGTCAATGCCTCTTTCATTGCATATAATCTCAAGCATTTGGTATGGAAGTTGGTTCTCCAACAACTCAACATCTCTCCATATATACATCAATTGGTCAAACTTAAGATTTAGCCCTTCTGGATATTGGTCATCGACATTTCCCATGAAATGTAGCAAGGAACATCCATCCACGAACAATATCCAAGCAAGATCATTGTCATTGAATCCTTCAATTGCATCTTCAGTG
>Ga0228711_1012474_pt1 | contig 10385 bp, 9 predicted proteins | sample MedpolnodulmetaG_2_FD_177996 | JGI IMG/M metagenome (GOLD analysis project Ga0228711, IMG submission 177996) | Root nodule microbial communities from Medicago polymorpha collected in Santa Monica, California, United States - brown nodules | ecosystem: Host-associated > Plants > Roots > Nodule...
CTCTATTATCCGCTGCACTTAATTCTGAACTTTATCAGAGGCTGAACATTGGACTTAGTTAAATAGAAGAAAAAGTTAACACAATTCAATATTCCCTTCTTATGTTTTTCTCACCTTCAACCAGGAATGTTTATCATTTATGGTTGGCCTTGTCTCCCTTTATTAGAACACAATATTAGAAACCCTAAAGAAACAAATAAACAAGATCACAAAATGAAATGGTTAATATATGAAGGAGGAGGAGGAGAAAAAACAAATAAGAATAAAATGAGATAAATCACCAAAGAACTTGTACACACAAAGTAAATGGTATGGTATGGCATGGTTTAGTAGCTGAGAAGAAAAATGAAGAGATAATGCAAACTTGTTAGCAAAGATGAGATGGAGAAATTCAAAATTTGTGTGTCTCGAAGAAACAAATGCAGTGAATAGAAACAATGACAAAATTATTTAATGGTAATTGATTAGGAGGAAGAAGAATGAAGTTAGAATTTAAACATAAAAGGAAATCGAAGAGTTATCTTAATTTTTAATTTAATTTTTGTAGGGAATGCAAGAAAAAAGAAATTGAAGGGTGTGAAATTTTGGCGGGTATAATTAATTTCAAGAGTTTGAGCGGGCTTAAGGAAATTTAGGAGGGGAAAACTATTGTGGAAAATTATGTTCCCTTAATAGATTAAGCATAAGGATTAAGGATTTAAAAATTGGATACATTTTTAGTCCTTGACCTTTCTTTCGAATGGGTCTTATAAAGCGGGAAATTATTTTTCCTGAAAAGCTTTTGTTTTGCTTCAGCCCTTTTCTATTCTTGCCCTTTGCGAAGGTGTTCTTGTTTAGTGACTTTAAAAGCGATACCATTCCTTCATTGCGTGTCTCCTGTTTGATTCGGTGCTTCTGTTTCAACGCTTGATAAAGACCGAAAGCCTTCTTGATAATCAATCTTCGAAGGCATTTTTCCCAGACCTTCAACTTTCATTAATATTTGTTGTTGGCCGTATTGATGGTGAATTTGGGAAATTTCGGCGAGACGAGTAATCCGCAATTATCTCTACCTATAAAAAATTTGACCAGGAATCTAGGGGCGATTGACCTTACCAAAGGTGTCGATTATTCTTAGCCTTTTAGAAATGGTGGTGACAAAAGAAACATTTGTGTCATAAATTTTATGTATTAGAAATATATTATAGATCTAAATTGCATGCATCATATATGTATTGTTACAGTTTTTATTATGTATAATAAATTATTTGTATAAATTTATGACATAAAAATAAAGTTTAACTCTTTCAATAAGTTTATTTGGTCTGTAGACGGAATGACAAGCATCATTTGAAAGTTCATGAGTACAAAGAAAATATCCCGAGTTCAAATCTGAGTAACCGAGAAAATATTCACCCTAACAATCTCGACATTTTCAATTAAGCTATGCCTTAAAAACCTTTCCAATGATATTTTACAGCCATACAAAATGCAGAATTAGAGTAAATAATTACCAACATATTATATATTTCATTTATGTATGTAGCTTATTATAAGTATTTAGTGACTTATGAGAAAACAAAAGTAAAAAGATTTACATAATATAATAATAATAATAATAATAATAATAATAATAATAATAATAATAATAATAATAATAATAATAATAATAATAATAATAATAATAATAATACATATTTCTTTATTACATACAAATAACATTATACATTTAGAGTAATATTTATATTTTTAAACTGGATAGTAACAAAAACCATCACGGCATTCAACCTTGTAATATAAATTAAATGGGCATTTATCTTTAGTACCAAAGCATGGAATGGTGTCTGCATTGTAAAAAAAGGAAAAAGAATGTTATTAAATGGTGATATAATATTGTGTTTAAGAAAAATTAAAACAATTGAAAATGGTGCGGAAAACAACATACTGGCAGGAGGACGATGCGATATAGAAAGAAAGATGATGAAAGCATAAACAAACATTTGAAATAGATCCATATTTTTCATTGTTTGCATGTAATAAAAATTATAATTTTTTGATCATTTATAAGTAAAAATTTCATGCTTTGTTAAATTCAATTAAATAGCTTGTACCACTTAGAAGTTCCAAAAAGCCATTTATTAAATTAAAAATTAATGTAAAATTTCACTAATCAATATGTCATGTTTATTCTTTTTAACTCACACAATTGACCATTTAACTTTAATAAATATCTCACGTAAATTTTTTGAAGATCATTAAAGTTCGTTATTTTCTTATTAAATCTCATTATACATACTAGTGAAAAGACGAACACTCACGTGCCCATTTTCCCACTCTTTTTATTGAGTTAAAGTTTGAATTTTTTTTTTTTAAAGAAGCTAAATTAGCCCACTATTTTCCTGTAATTTCGACATGCTCATTTAATGTGGTCAACATTTAGTTGACTTTTAATTTTGCAGGAATCGAAGGCTTTCTCATTTTAACTTGAGGATCTCGACAAGATAGCAAGCCTAGTGTAACAACCCAATTTTCGCTAGATTTATTTTATTTGTTTATATGTGCTTGTATCTGATTAATTGTTTGTGGGTGTATTTTATCCAGGATTAGTATATTTTGGCTTAATGAGGGTATTTTGGTCATTTGGTGAGCAAGGGTAAAATAGTCTTTTGGTTATGAGAATTATTTTTAGCGTTATGAGTGACAATAAATATTTTTACTAAGTTACTAGCGAATTGGGGTAATTAATTAGAGACGGTGAATATTCGTTATTTTTGACGGTTGAGTGTGTAGTAACTCAGTAAATTAGGTAGTGAGAACTTAAGTCCATTAAGACAATTGAAAGTTGAGCACATTTATGTAGAGCCTATATAAACTCTAGTCTTAAGAGAAATTTGAAGGTGAGAAAAACCACAAAAAAGGGTGGGGTTGAATTGTGTTTTCAAAAACTTTTCTTTCTAACGTTCTGAAAAACTGTTCCCAGATTCAGAGTCTGAAATAGTTCAGAGTCTGACTTGAGTTCAGAGACTTAGTGCAGCGGATAGAGAGTAAGAGAACAGAGAAAGAAAGAACACAAGCAATTATACAGGTTCCTTCCACAAACCGGAAGTAGTCCTGTCCCCCTTGCACTTCAAAGGAGAGTTTCACTAAAATGTAATACCAAATTACAAGTTGCTCAAACACACAGTAAGAGACTTCTCAATGCTCAAGGACAACTCCAAGAGACTTCTATGCTCAATCACACAAGAAAGAGACTTCTTTGCTCAATCACAAAAGAAAGAGACTTTTCTTAACAATTACAAAGAATTGAAAAAGGTTTTGAATACTTGATATACAATCAGAGGTATTCACAAAACAATACGAACAAAACATACTCTGTTTTTCTAGACACTTAAGAATTCTAAGATATGAACTTTTGTAAGAATTCTCTAAGTTGTTGATGTGTATAACTTGCAGCGTTTTAGCTCAGAAAGTATTGGTCTTATGTTCTTGTTGTGTTATTATTTTTTATTCAAGTCTTCATTCCTATTTATAGAGGATTTGAGAGACGTTGAGAACTAGCCGGTACATCAACTTGACTTGACTGAAGCTTTGATTCTTCACCATTGATCTTTTGCCTGATTTGATAATTGTCCTATGAAGAACTAATTTCAAATCCATTCCTCTTGAGACGGAACAATATCTGCAGAAATATTACTATTATTCTTGTCTTGATGTAGAGACAAGTTGCAGAGATGGTGGTTGCAAACGCATGCGCAGAGTTAGTGGTTGTACACTTCGTACACTGTACTTTGTCAACTTTGTTAAGCTTCTGGTGAAGTGGCTGCTGATGAGATGCTTCTGATAATCTTGCTTCTGATGATCTTGCTTCTGATGACCTTGCTTCTGATGACGTGTCTTCAGGAGCGCTTTCTTCAGACGCATTTCTTCAGACGCTTTAAGCTTTAATATTAAATCCTTTGCTCTTTGACTTTTTCAATCAGAACCTCTATGAATAGTACTCTGATTAGGATCCTGTACACTTGAACAAATGTTTAGCATATCCAATTGATAATTTTAATACCTTGTTATCATCAAAACTTAAGAGGTGATTTTGCGAAACACCCTTTGTTCCAACAAAATTAGGTCTTACACTCATTTTCACAAACATTGAGAGAGAAAGAGCTAGAGAACGGAGAAAAAGTTTTTGGGAGAAGAAGAGCTTGGAGTGGAAGAAGAGGATAGATATTTGAGGAGCAAAAGTGAAGCCAAGGCTAGGATTGTGTTTAGTTGAGGTAAGGGGAATGGTACTCATTCATAATTTAAGCCATAATCTCTTTTTCTACTTAATTTCATAAGTGCTTATTTTGTGAATTGAGATTTTTGTGAATTTAAAGGATGAATTCCGTGTTCCTACTTTCACTACAAGAAATTTAGCATTTTGCGACACCTAACTCTCGACCCTTACCTTACAACAGCCGCAAAGTACACCATTGCAACAGTTGTTGTGACTGTTTTTCCCAACGGTCGCAAGTTTTGTAGTGATTTTCCTTTTACGCCTACCAATTAGCCAATTGCGCTTTTCACCCAAAATATTTTCCTCTCTCCCGCTTTCTCAATTTCATTCCCACGGTTCCCACTCTTCAAAACCCTAAAACCTCCATTTCAATCTCACTCTCTATCTGAAACCTAACCCTCCCAATCTCACCCTAAATTTCAATCTCACCTGCAATTTTAACCCTCAACATGAATCTCACCCTAAAACCCCCAATTTCAGTCTCACCCTCAACATGAATCTGAGACAGCTTGCTTCGTGCTTCAACTCTCTTTGGTTAATCTGAGACAACTTTGGTTTGTTACTCTCAAGAAACTTTCTTCTCTGTCACCCACAACGTCGTGGTTCGCACTTCAGCTCTCCTACTTCACTTTCTCAAGGTAAAATTTATTCATTTGAATCTATGTTATTGTTATAGAAAGGATCAATAAATTACTTGAAATAAAAAGGGGATTTTTGTTGAATGTTGTTTGGATTATTTGCTTATAAGATTCTTGTATTGTGTTCCTCAAAAAAACAAAAAGATTCTTGTATTGTGTGGCTTGTTATTGGTATAGAAAGAATCATGAAAATGATTATTTAGTACAAAGATTATTTCGTATTATTGAAAAACAAAGATTAAGTGACATGGTAAACTAAAGCTAATAGCCAAGACTTCAAAAGTGAGTGGGAGCTTGAGATAATGAATGAAGAAAGGGTTAAATTATCCATTGAGTAAGGGTTAAATTATCCATTGAGTTCCTCTTTTGGCTTAGCAAAATTTTGACCTCCATATCATATAGTATCGAGGACCAAATTCTTTTTCTGGGAATCAAATGATCTTAGTCCTGCTACTAATCAAGGTATGGATGACGAATAAAGAAAGGGTTAAATTGTCCATTGAGGTTTTTTTCCTTCTGGTTTTTTGATCCCTGATGCGGTTGTGTCTCGGGCTGAGTCAGTGTGTGTTGCTGCGGTGAAGCTTTCTTATGTTTTTGGCTAGATAATGCTTCTGCCCAGGTTTCTGTTTTATGTGATGTTAGGTTTAGTTTAAGGAGCAGTATTGTTATATCAAAGGGTTTTATTTTCTAAGAGTGTGCTATATATTGCAAAGAGATTGCTCACGAACATATCACGAAAACCCTTTTTGTTATATTTGTTTCCCATATAAATACTATACAATAAACTAAAATAAAGCAGACCATATGTAAACTAAAATAAAACATACCATGGGTTTTATCAAAAAGAAAAAGGATCCATCGTCACACCATCATTCCATTTCAAGGCTCACCTTTTAAACCACAGTGAAGCTTAATCCAATTGCAAGCATTAAAAGCTATGTAATTAGTGTAACCCAACTTGATGCAGTTTCATAGTATTGATAGCAACTTAAAAATGCACGAGAGATTGAGAGGTGAGTCCAGTTTGTAGGCAATGACAGCTGCCAAGGAATCATTGATGGTGAGGTGGTCATGGTCATGTAGACTTAAGAAGGTGTGAATTAATATTGGAGGAGAAAATTATCATTTATAAGCTCAATTAATAATTAAATATAGCAAGTGGATGGTTTCTGTATTGTTTGGGACAAATTCATGATCAACGTTTTCACTATATTTAGCATTACTCATTTTCTAATATTAAATATTACTGCTTGCAGGGGATAAATGATGTCATTGGTGTAATATTGCAAGCAGGACGCCAAGCCAAGGTTTGATGCCTTGTCTTTTTAGTGTTTTTTTTCCATTCCAAAGACAAGACTAGAAATGCTATAGAAATGTTCTTCTATTTCCCTATGATATTGATTAAGGTCCATGACATCTTTATTTGTTATGATCGATCCAATTGGTCTTTACTAAGTTTGAGCGACTGGGTTTTTTCTAGGTTCTTAGCCAAATTGTCATTGAACTTCCTGCTGAACATCATCTAGCCGACAAGAGACCGCTTCGTGAACTTTTGTTTCACTACCACCATCACACTTCCTCGCACCAATTATGCTCGACCCCGTTGTTTTCATGTCTTCTCTTAATCCAACACAGAAACAGTGCAGATAAGAAAGTGTTCCCCTTTTCTAGAAAGTTCAATATGGTGATAAAGTAGCATTTGTAGATCAATATCATCATCCTCCTTCAACTATGACATACAATCAGGTTTTTTTTTACACTAGAAAAAATAAGTTGCTATTTTTTATCCTTTATATTGTTCTTATAATTTGTTTTGGTATCTATTGCAGTTGGATCAGGCAATTTTGGATTTTGCAGAAGGCCCAAGAGTTATTGGAGTAAGGCCAGATGAAAAGCTTGCATTTTTTGCAAATAATTCATACCGTTGGCTAGTTACAGATCAAGATGTGTCAATCTTTTTTTTCTTTATCTTCTCCACTTTCAGTGTATTGAGTCTAGGAATTGCCAGTTGCATAAATCTTACTACACATGTGAAAACAATGAACGGGTTCACCCAATCATAACACTAGTTCGGTTCAACCTGAACTGCTAACCGTTCATGTTTTAGCTTATTTTTTAGACCAAACTTATGAAAGGATGACTGGGAGAGATACGAGACCTAATGTATTAAAATTGATTCTTTGGATGCACAAATGATTTTCTAAAACATAGCATATTGTTGCACAAATCTCTCTCTACTTGTTTTCACAAATTTCTTAAAATTGATTGCTTCTCAACATTTTTGATTTGTTTAGTGTATACTGGATCTGTATGTAGTTTAAGCTTAACATGTGTGTAGTTTAAGCTGGAACTATGTGTAGTTTATGTTGGAACTGTGTAATTTTATGCTGGAACTGTGTGTAGATCGAACTCTTTGATGCATAACAATTGATGCATGCTGATAATTAGTTGCTTATTTGTTCTTAATGGGTTAACCTTCAATCAGATACTTTTGTGCATCCAGATTTCACTTAGTTGATTATTTTGGTTGAACTCTTTTTTCAATTTGTCTAACCCGTGCATTGTTGCCTAGGCCATTGTTTTGAGTTAAATGTATTGGAACTTGTTACTTTAAGCCACATAGTGCATGCAGCTGTGTCGTCATCTTATCTGTCCATACCGTCACAAAAGAGTGTTAATGTCTTATTGTGCTTGTTGTTCGATATTCTGTAGATGTTTCTGAGGGGATGTGAGGAAATAGATTTTTTTTTTCAACAAGGTATCCATCTGAAATTTATTCCAGGTATGATACTAATGTCTCAATCTTTATAATGGTGAAACTTGTAATGAATTTGAATTATCATCAATGTCAATTGACACTATTGCTATGTGATGTTTGTGTGTCTGCAAAATGCTATGTTATGCCAAGATTATTTGGATTTAAAAGTGTTATGTTTACCCTTCATGGTGTCATCAACTTGTTTGTTTTTTATTGAGTGGGCTTTTCATTTTAAACTTATTTAGGAATTCTATAGGATACCATGTATGCAAGTATTGAAATGTTGAAGGTTTAAGCTATATTTGTTCTTATTTAAGTTTCTGTCTTTCAGGTATGGTCTATGTGGATCCAAACGGAAGGGAAATTTATTGGTCTCCATCTTTTTTTTTGTGGTCATCTTATTACCTTTAGAATTAGAGTTTTTCTAGTTTGTTCTTTTGATACATATCATATGATGTTTATAGACATCATTTTAGTTGAAACTTTTAATCATAAAATTTGTATTGATCTGAAAGTCGTGTCGGGAGTGTTTGACGCCACAAATCATTTTATATGTATGTAAAATTCAAATTTTAGTTTATGGATTAGGTCATATTTTTTTATTAAGAATTCATATTTAATGATTTATTATTATTATTTTAAATTAATTCCACAAATTGCGACAGTTCAAAAGTGTCGCAATGAGTATTTTTTTTTAAAATAGTTTTAATGAATTGTGACCCTTATAAACAGTCGCAACACCCCTTTCAAACAAAAAAAAAGGTACTTTGCGACTGTTATGAACCGTTGCAATACCCATTGCGGTTGTTGGTACGACCGTTCCTTGAACTGTCGCAAAAGACAGTTGTGACCCCAACATCAACGCCTGTTGGGGAAGGGTCGCAAATGTACATTTGCGACCCTTCTAACAGTCGCAATCAGCCTTTTTAAATGTCACAAAAAGCCTTTTTTCTTGTAGTGTTTGATGCTAAGTTTGGGTATGTAATTTTGATGTTAAACATGTTGTTGTTGTTGTTGTTGATTTTACATGCTTGAAGTATGTTCATGTGAAACCTTTGTTGTTTTTGCTCAAATTGATGAAAAATGATGTTGTCATTCTTAATTGTTGATGAATTCATGACTTAATGATGTTGTTGTTGTTGTAAGATGTTGTTGTTGTTGAATTATGCCATGGGTATTCTCATTGGTGAAGTTGTGGTGTGAATTGTGAAGATTGTGTTGAGTTTTATGTGTGAAGGACCAAAATGAACTAGATGATGATTTGAGATGAATCGATGTTTTAATTCAATGTTTGTTGTGGTTTTGAATGCCTTTTTATGTTTGTAATCAAGTGTATAAGTTTTAGGGTCGAATTTGGGGTCAATGGGATCGAAAATGGGGTTTTGGTGTGAAAAGGGGTGGTTTTCCCGAGAGGAAAACCTAGAATTCAAGGTTGCTGTCTGGTGAAGCTCGCGAGGCGAGCCTGTGGTGAGTTGGTGGCGAGTTGCCCAGACCAGAACCCATATTTTTTGACGTTTTGGGTACTTGGGGTCGATCCGAACCATTCCAAACTGATTCTTTTGATGTAATTAAATGTAATTAAGTTTTCTAAACCTTTGTAAACATCAATTGGATTAATTTGAACATGGTTTGGTCAATCGTTCCTCAAAATTTTGAAAAACGTCAAGAACATGATATTTTCCAAAAAATTTATAGTTGGAACAAAATACGTTTAACAAACATTACCCTTAGAGTGGGGGAGATTGTTAGAACGAAAAATGTTTAACATAAGTTACCCTTAGAGTTTTGATGATAACAAGGTATTAAAAATTGTCAATTGGATATGCTAATATTTGTTCAAGTGTACAGGACCATAGACAAAATTTTATATCTTTAAAAGGTTCTGGAAGAACAAAAGAGAGCAAAAGAATCAACAAAAAGGAAGCTTGAAGCATCTGAAGAAAAGTACTCCTGAAGTAATGACGTCATCAGAAGCAAGTTCATCAGAAGCGCCTCATCAGAAGCAAGATCACCAGAAGCTGAAGTTCATCAGGAGATGAAAAATCTTAAAGATTCAAGATCTGGGAATATGATTTGATCATGTCTATGCATTGCAAAAGACTGAAAGAGTATAACAACGGCCCTTGAAAAGGAATTTGAAAGCATTGGATGCTTGTTCTATCAAGAGCGTTGACAAAGGACAATTGTACGAACTGTACAACCACTACCTCCATTACTTTGTTCGTGTCTCTACAACAAGACAAGGATAACAGCTCTGCCTGCAGAAATGTTCCCTCATACAAGGAATGCATTTGAAATTGATCCTTCATAGGACAATAACCATATCAGGCAAAGGATCATTGCTGATTATCAACAAGCTTCAAACGACTCTTTTTGTGTGCGCTGGCAATTCTCCAACGTATCTTTCACACCTCTATATAAAGGAGTGAAGACCTACCAGTTGAAATATATAGAACAATACAACAGACTTAAGCCATACACACGCATACAAAAGCTTGACTCTCACAACAATTCAAAGTTCATACTCTGTTATTGTTTTGCATTTCAAAGTCACTTAGAATTTCTTAGCAAAGTCCATTTTTTTAGAAATTCTATAGTCTTAAGAGTCTGTAACTGATTTGTATTGTGAACACCACTGATTGTATATCAAGTGTTCAAACTCAAACAATTTTCTGTGTAAATCTGTTTGTTTGTAAGTCTCTTGCTTGTGTGCTTGAGCATTAGAAGTCTCTTGCAG
>Ga0228711_1012481_pt1 | contig 10378 bp, 5 predicted proteins | sample MedpolnodulmetaG_2_FD_177996 | JGI IMG/M metagenome (GOLD analysis project Ga0228711, IMG submission 177996) | Root nodule microbial communities from Medicago polymorpha collected in Santa Monica, California, United States - brown nodules | ecosystem: Host-associated > Plants > Roots > Nodule...
GCTCAAGCACACAAGCAAGAGACTTCTATTCAAACAGAATTACAAAGAAATATGTTTGAGGTTGAACACTTGATATACAATCAGTGGTGTTCACAATACAAATTAGATACAAACTCTAGAATTTCTAAGATATGAACTTTGATAAGAAATTCTAAGTGAACTTTTGATGCAGAACAATTTCAGCAGAGCTTTAGCACTTGTAAATTGTTGTATGAGTCTTTCCATTCTCTAAGTCTTCACTCCTTTATATAGAGGTGTGAAAGAGACGTTGTTGAACTGCCAGCACATCAAAATAGAGTCGTTTGAAGCTTGACCAAATGACCAATGATCTGTTGTCTGATTTGGTTATTGTCCTTCGAAGGATTAATTTCAAATCCATTCCAAGTCTGGAGGAACAAAGACGCATGCATAGCTGTTGTTCTTGTCTTATTGCAGACACACATCAGAGTAGTGGAGGTAGTGGTTGTACACTTCGTACAATTTGTCCTTTTTCAATGCTCTTTAATGAATAAGCATCCAATGTCTTCAAATTCATTTGAGATAGTCGTTGCTTTACTCTTCCAGTCTTCTGCAATGATAGGCGTGATTCAATCTTCATTTGAACAACATTTGAAGTTCTTCAGTCTTTCAGCTTCTGATGATCTTTAGCTCCTAATGATCTTCAGATGCTTCTGATGATGTCCGCTTCTGCTGACCAACTTCTGAAGAGAGTGCTTCTGATGACGTCAGCTTCAGGACCACTTGTCTTCAGAACCTCTTTTCTTCAGCTGCTTCAAGTTTCCTCCTTGTTGATTCCATTGCTCTCATTTGTTCTTTCAGAACCTATGCCTTAATTAAGACACTGAAAATTTTGTCTATGGTCCTGCACACTTGAACAAATATTAGCATATTCAATTGACAATTTTTAATACCTTGTTATCATCAAAACTTAAAGGGTAATGTTAAACATATTTTGTTCCAACAATGAAGAGCAAAAATTTGAGCCAAAGTAACTACATGAATCGATTCACTAAATGAGTGAATTGATTCAGACCTTTATAAGACAACCTGCAGAAGGGAGACTTCTAAGAAGATTGACATGCATCAAAAGATAACTGAGTCGATTCAGACTGCCCATAATGAGTGTTGATACCATTCAAAACAATGTGAATCGATTCAGAGTAAGTCAGAGACATATGATGATACGATTCATGTATTTTTGAGAAAAATCAGAGTGAATCGATTCATACATGTCATGAGTCGATTCACACAAAGTCAGAGACTTTTGTGATACGATTCAGATATGTATGAATCGATTCATGCAGAAAAATGTGGAATTTTAACAACTGATATGGAAAGAAAGGGAAGACTTGAGACACACATAAGAATGGGTGCTTTAAAATATTCTAAGGTAACAAGTCTCTACTTTAAAAAATAAAATGCGAAACAAGATAACATCATTAAAAACTAGCTAGAGGCTTCAAGACATAGATTAGGGATGCCCGTTTGTTGAACTACTAAGTAAGCGTAGAGAGAGTGTGCTATGAGTGTCCTAAGATTCATATATGGGTGGACCTAAGGGAACGTCGGCCTTCATTGCCTTGGGAAACACTGCAAAGCCAATTTAAGTTTATGTTTCAATTACCTTTTAATTAACAAGACCCCGCACATAAGGATCATCGTGTGTTCAACAAGTGCAATTAGCCATCGGAGGGAAAGGCCTAATTAGGTACCCAATGGATGATGTCCATTGGGTCAGGTGGTGCCCCACCTATTTAGGAAACTCCCAACGACCTCATCACTTGTATAGTCTACCTAAGATAAATAAACGCGGCATATTTATTACTTATTATCCAACCATGTATATACAGAGGAAATTCGAAGAATCCTAACCGATGCTTTACGCAACCAAATACAGGTAAATTCGCTCTGTTGCAAACAGATAAAAATTGCAACCTATCTTTTATACTGTCAAACTTACAAAAATAAGTAACTAGAATTGTTCAGAAGAAACGACAATCCTTGTGGATACGATACTCTACTTATCACTTTATTACTTGGTGAAAACGACTGGTACATTTGCCATAACCACATAAACAGTCCATCAATTACTCCCATTTCCGTCGAAACCGGCATGGCCATGGTTGCCCCCAAGGTCGTTGGTACACTTGCATCCTCTGCAGGGATGGATGTTTGTGATGACATAGAAGCACCAGTATTGGCGGATTTAGTTATTTTATTAGAAGCTTTACCACTTCGTAAATGCATGCAAAAAGATGCGAAATTTCTTTAAAAAAAGTTTTACTGAAAATAGTTGCTAATCTTCAGAAAGACCGTTTCCACAAGAAAGGTTTTATTAAAAACAAGTTTTTTCTTAGAAAAAGTTTTGAAATTTTTTGGAAGATTATGGCAACCTCTTCCAAAGGTTTTTATTTAAACAATGAACAATGAGATTTCTCCCAAAGGTTTTTGGTTTTTTTTTTTTTTGAAAACTACAATGAAAATTTCTTTTCAAGGTTTTGAAAAAGACTACAATGGAAATTTCTTTCTAAGGTTTTAAAAAAAAATACAATGGAGGTTACTTTCCAAGGTTTTGAAAACAATTTTTGAAAAAGATGCACAAACAGGGTGCCATCGGGCGTGCCAATTTGTTTACCGGTGTTTTTGGTGAACAAATACCGACTGGTTTTGATTATAAAAAGAAGGGCCAAACCAGAGATCCTAGGATATGTTGTGCATTTTGTTGTTGTGCGTTCATCGAGTTCATAGGTTGCTTAACGAGCGGAATGAGACCGTGTGGCGTCTTTCGATAGGTTTTTAAAACATTAAGTTTAAATTGCAGAAACTTAAAGAAAAGAAAAAGTGCAAATGCAAGTGCATTAAAAATAAAGGTAGTTTGACAAATCCTTTACATACATTCTTTGTGACTCTTTTCTCTTGTGTCGGTACTTCGAGTGTTTTTAGAATTTTGTATAGGCGATTCGCGACACGTTTTCCCTATGGAAAACTATTATTTATACATAGGAAATAAGTGGAAAGAAACTAATCCCACGATCAGCACTCCTTCTATGTAAACAGTCACTTGTCTCCCACGTTCTCCTTTGAGGAAACTGCTTCTCCTTTGAAATTTGAATCTTTCCCGCTCCAAAGGTAGTTGCTTGACTTCGACGGCTTCGCTTCTTGCTCCGTATCTTGTCAAATTTCAATGCTTCAAGATTTTTTACGCTAAGTTCAACATATCGTCGAACCTCTTTGATTGGAGAAAAGACTTTGATTCCTGCAAGAGTAAAAGTAAACTAATGTTGACCACATTAAATGAGGCTGGTGAAAATACCAGCTAACAGACATTGATCGGGAGTTTCTTTATATATTATATGTTGGATTATGTTGTGAATCTGGAGTTTTTATTGATGTATTAAGAGATTGAGATATGTTGTTCAGACCTTGAGATATATGTAAACTTTGTTATTATTCCGTTGTGAATCTTTTTATGAAAACCAAACTTTGCCGTGATTTTGAGTTACTGAAGGCATAACACCTTGTATTTATTTTTTGATTTAATGCTAAATATCACATGTGGGGTTTGAATGTGTTAAAGAACCAGGATAACTTTGTCGTGTCATCTTCTATCCTTTATCTCTTTACTTTCTGCTACTACCTGTAAACATAATAGAGTTTCAAAAGTCGACAAATAAAATTAACATCCCCTTCACATCTTAGAATGCCACAAATTCCAAAGTAGATACACTCGAAGTAGAAGTGCTTCCAGAGCAGCTTTGTTGAGGATACATTGTTTAGGATCCAGCAACTCATAGTCATAATCATCTACAAAGGGAAGGAAGTCATAGACTTCAGGATTTGATCAACAATTGTTGGTGGTCTTGTAGCTTGTTACTGCCTGTGAGGATTGCATCTAAGATCAACCAGATGCATATGATGAAGTCACTCTACAAGCCATTTCATCACAACTTCTCTGTCAGCTTCTATAAATTCTTTCCCAGACTCCTTCATATCTTGACGAGCTTTGTCCACTTGCACAATGAGTTTATCCCATTTAGTTGAGTGCTCTGCAAAGCTGAAATCTTTCAGCCTTTCTTCCAGCAGATTTTAAACTTTGTTATAAACTAACGTGGAAGCAGAAGAACACACTTCGAGGGAAGAGAAAAAAAAAAGGGAGAACAAGACGCTTGTCCCCACATTGGAGACGATACGAAAAATCCCACGTACTTATCACTTAAATATATAGAACCCTTATCTCATAACTGATAATTACTTGTCTTTAATCCAATTTAATCGATTTATGTAATTTATTTGTTTTTATTATGTGTTTTAATAATTATAACTAGTTGCCTATTTAAAATGACAATCCTAGTTGAGACGATTTTACTTACCACTTTATTACTTGAAAACGGTTTGGTGCATCTCTAAAAAAAAATCAATTTTCCTGACATGTTGAATCGTTATCTAATTGTACTCTCAACTTTTCAAATGATTTGATAATAAAAATGAGAACTAATGATTGTGGTACACCAATGAACCCCATAATAGATGATCCACCTTAGAAGCCATCCATTTTTGTAATTTGGAAATTAATTTCTCAAATATTTTCATATAAAGTTAAAGGAGAAACCTTTTAGTGTAAATTTATTTTAAACCGACAATCAATAATTTTGTCACTTCATACACTCAAATTTAAAAACAAATACATGGGTGGGGTAATATGGTAAACAAGAACTCTAATCAAACATTAGTTTTTAAATTCTTTTTCATTGATGATATATGTCCTTAAAGCTTTTTCATGTAATAAAAACAACATTTTAAAACGTGGTATATCAATAAAAAAAAAAATGAAAGAAATGGATTTAGGGTGTATAATTATGTATTAGGGTGCAAATAGGCTTCTCTTCACATTTTTTTGCTCGAGTCCAATATTTATGTATAAACTGGATTGCTCAAACCCGATATACAGAGTTAACCCATTAATGAAACATAATAAAAACATCAAATTGACGTACTATGAAAGCATAGTTGAATTGAAACCCTAATTTTTTTGACACAAAATACGAAGAGCAATGTATGGCGCTGTTCCAACTCCAACCTCCGATCCCAATGTTGAGGAAGAAAAGAAACCTGACATCTTCGAATACGTCTATTTGAAGGTTAAAGGCCAGGTTCACTTTTTCCCTTTTATTTATATTAATTTTATGTATTGAATATGCCGATTGATGTATTTTTGTTCCTTAAAATTTAATTATTGTTATGATTCATTTTACCAATGTAGACCTTTTAATTTATGTATATTAAATGTGTTTTGTTTGATAGAAGAATATTATGTTTGACTCAAGGAATATTAGTCAAGGTTTATAATTATTTTTGGTTTCATTTTTTGTAAATTTTAAAATTCAATGGACAATCACATAATTAGGCCAATCCAAAAAAAAAAAACCTCGAATTGGATAGTAATTACAAGTTCATGGTTCTTTTATGTACAATTGATTTGCCTGCGCCAATTATTTTACTACAAATTTTGGCATCAAGTGGAGGTTACATTTTCTAGCCTATTTTTTAGGCCATGACTAGGACAATAAAAATGTTATTAATATAAAGATTAAAAGTTGTTTTCCAATGGAAGAGTGCAATGGAAGAGTACTTAAAAAAATATTTGGGATGCGATGGACAATTCATTAATCAATTAGTGTTTTCTTAGGTTGTTTAAACTATTCTTCAGGTAACAGTAACATTACCAATATACTAAAGAAGAGTGGAAAAATAAAGAAGATATCATTTTGATAAAGTGTCTATAGATATATTATGTTTTTATTTTAAGTTTAACAATATATAAGTCTAATGTAATTAATAATTATAGTTACAATAGTGATATTTTTATTTTTGTAGCATATTATAGAAATCCAACAATGTATAAACCTTACATACTGGATTCTAAACAAGCTGTGTACTCATACCGTTCCCTAGAGAATTATGAACTAGGCGACTGTAATTTGAAGTGTCTCAGAATATCAGTTCATAAATTTATGGGTTAAATAAGTTTTTCGTCCTTATAAATATAGCGAATTTTGATTTTAGTCTCTAAAAAATTAAACTGAATGTTTTCATCCTCACAAATTTTTTTATTTTGTTTTTCGTCCTTAATGGCCATTTTATGTTCATATAAATGGCAAAATTATAACTCTTTTATGTTCAAATTGTATCCATGTTATGTCCGTTTATTATATTTGACATTTATATATTCATATTTTGTTCAAAAAATGTCAAAAACACGTCAAAATTATATCTTTTAAGGACGAAAAACAAAATAAATTTTTTTATGAAGATGAAAACATTCAGTTTAATTTTATAGGGACTAAAATCAAAATTCGTTATATTTATAGGGATGAAAAACTTATTTAACCCTAAATTTATTATAAGAAACCCTTTTCTCTGTGGTTTGAATGTAAAAATTGTTATTAATCTTTTGTTAGTCTCATTTCTTAGAAAACTATCATAATATAACTTTATTTTGCAATTCGTCACACAGACACATGTCAAAGTTTTCCAGAGAAAGTTCTTCCACTTACAATCGTAGGAATATTTGGCCTTTATTATATATTCCTTATTATAAAACCTTACATGTTTTTCACCTGGTTGAAATATTTTCCATGATATATAATTTTATTATTATAATTCTATTGATAGGAGTATTTTTGTGGATACTTTATCAACTTTATTCTAATTGTAGTTCTAATGTTTTGTATAACAAAGTTTATACTTTCTGCGTTTGTTTGACAAATATTGATTCCAGTTATTTCTACTAGTAAATATTATTTATTTCCACTATGTTGCCTTACTATTGCACCCTTCACAACCCCAACCCCCTAATCCTTTAAAATCATGTTTATTTTTTTTGGTGGTGGAATAATCATGTTTATTAATATTATTGTTATATTACATGAAACCTTTTGGATTTTAAACATTTTGTAATTAATGTTTCTTAAGAATATGTATGCTTAAAGTCTACAAAATAACAACATTTCAACCTTATAATATTGCGCCTCTATTTGACAACAATGTGTCATTTCCTTGATATGATGATTTAAATGTGATATGATGGGCATATGATTTATTTGATGTTGTATTTGTCTATGGAGTATATCATAATTGGTTTCACTACAGTTAGTATATTGTATAAGATTAATTTTTATATGATTGTAGGATGGAAGTGAAGTCTTCTACAAGATAAAGAAACATGCTCAACTCAAGAAGTTGATGAATGCATATTCTAATCGACAATCTTTGGACCTAAATTCAATAGTTTTCTTATTTAATGGATGCAAAATCCAAGAAGAACAAACTCCTGATGAGGTATTTCTCTCTAGTTTACTATTTCTGACATTTGAGATGTATGTAATAAATCAACATTATAACACTACAATTTTTATGCATAACTTTTCAGCTAGAAATGGAGCATGGTGATGAGATCAATGTCATGTTGCTCCAAAATGGTGGAACCTCATTAGTTTGGATACTCTGCTGGTTTTAGTGAAAAATTTAAAACTTCATTATAGAGAAATACAACATGCTCTTAAGGAGTTCTGTCAGTGGCATCCTCATTGAAATATTAAATATTATATTCATATTTTGTTTTATTTGAACACGACACCCATGAGAATTGTTTGGAAATCATAGTGTGCTTATTTTTCGTTTCTAGTGAGAATAGTTTATCAAGTTTTCCTTTGAAATAAACATTCTTAATGATCCATAATAGAGAAATAAACATCCAAACTAGTACATTAATTTGTATCTTTTCAAAGTTTTTTTTCTTTAAAATGATTTAATTGTCTTACAGTTTTCATTGAAAACTTATCTGACTTAAATACTTCATATATTTGATGTAGAATTTTTGCCACGATCAAAAGTAAGTATTTTATATCGTCTCCTCAGGGACTAGTGCGATATCACGGACCGTTCGACACCAAATATCATTTTAAGTTAAAGGTTGATTGGTTGTTTGTTTGAAACTAAGTTAACTATTTTGCGAGAATAAAAGTTGAGATTAATAAGGCGTGAAACTTGTTAGGATTAGAGTTCCTTGATCAAGCATCACACATAACCTAAAGATCATACATGGATTCTAGCTTTTCTTTGATATTATCACGTATCCCTCTTCAATATCATTCGTGTCCAAATAATATTGTGAAATCAATTATATCGTTCAATCGTCGATGTCTCAAACTATTGAACGATCAAGAGTCGATCGTATTGTTTAATCGACGATTTCTCAATCTATTAAACGACCCGAAAGCATTAAGTTTGGATACAAAGAGTGATTATCAAAACATCAATTCCATGTCTAGAATTTATGTTTTGATAGATGATTATTCTAAACCTAGATTCAAGAGTACTTTTCAATAGCAATTAAATCAAACATAAACAATAAAGTGCAAGAATAATCTCAATATCAAATCAAATGCTAGAACCATATATTTAAAGATCAATTACATGTTTAGCTAAGATCAAGTACCTCTAATCCCAACAATGGAGATTTAGCTACTCATTGTCATGGAAGCTTTGCAAGAATGAATTGAAAGAGTAGGATTCATTACAAACTTGTGATCTCTCAACAAATGAGGAAGAATCCACCTTCTATCACTCTCATTCTATGAAGAACAAGCCTTATTTCTCTCTCTAAGACTATTACAAGATATTATATGAGATTATAAGATGTCCTCAATGAAATTACCAAGTGGGCTTTTACAGACTTTTCTGTTCTGCATCCACTCGCCTCGCGAGTAACTTCATTCGTCATGGCGAGTTAAGGTTTCTTCACCAGTGGGTTTGTGCCACGTCATCTCTAGGGAATTTTACCCGCCCTAACTCGCCTCGTGAGTATATTGCTCGCCATGGCGAGCTCTGAAGTTGTGCACTCTGGACCTCCTCGCCATGGGCTCGCCTTTCTGCTCACCGTTGCGAGTTTGCTCGCCTTCCACTCGTCGTTGCGAGTTGGTGGCGAGTAAACTATGGTGCTCACTGCCTATGCTCGCCTTTTCTCACCAATCACTCGCCATGGCAAGTTGACCTTTGTACTTCTTCTTTGTTTTTCTTCTTTGTTTGGTGTCTTGACATTAAATTCCTGCACAAATAGATAGAGTAAGATAAATAAAGCGTAATGGGGCAATTATCACTTATCTCTCGGCTTCTCCCTTAATAACTTGCAAAACAAGTAACAAAAGTGCCTTAAATATTCATTTAAATTACTACTTTCTAGCACTTATCAATATTTTAGAAGAAAAAAAATATATAGTTTTAATTAGTTTATTTTTACATCATTCAATTTGATAAGGCTGAAACACACCTATAAAAGACGAAAATATCCCTCGGCAGTTAACTGCCGCCGATTTCGTTTTTTCTCGACAGTTAACTACCGTGGAAAACCTTGGCCGTTAAGTGCCTCTGGTTCCGCCGACAGTTAACTGCCGAGGAAAGCAATTATGCAGACAATGGGTTTTGCATAATTGAACCAAGCCATTTTCGGCCAGTTTTTACTTGTAATTCAACCAGAGCATTTCCAAAGGCAATTCTAGTCGTAGAACATTTATACTCAATCATAAAGAAGAAAAATACATTATCTTTTACAGTTGTCCATAGTTAAATCAAACCGACATTTCGTTAAAATTACACGAATGTTTGAAATTCATCAAAACGTTAAAGAGTGTCCATAATTAAACAACACATTATATATCGTTAAATTAAATCTCTACTGGCATTCTACGCAGTTGCAGATGGAACAAACATACTTATATAATATATCATCTTCCACCATATTCCGAAACATAAATCTGTGTATTGAGCATACTTATGCCGTTTTCCACGCGTGTTCATCTCTATCTTCTCCTAGGTCTATGCAAGGCATTTGAGCAAATAAGTGATATGTGTATTGATTTTCACCAAGATGCTCAAAATAAGTGTTAACTTGTGCCTTCAAATCATCTAGTGAGTCGGTCGGCGTTATCATAACCTTAATTGTCTTTTTAAAAGCGGAGTACCGAACATGGCCTTCAATTTTTGCAAGTCATCCCTATCTTCCATTTAATGTTGTTGGAAAAAAAAAACTAGCCGTGCCAACTTCGTTCGCATGAAGTGGGAGGACACCGGAGTCGACATATTTAGAAGCTTCAACATGGATGGAAGTGTCATACCCCAATTTTTGACCTAACATGTCACTGACACGTGTCGTTGGGACCTACATTCATACGTCGTCTGACCTCGATTAGTCTCCGATTTTCAATGAAAAATTCGGCAGAAAGGTATTTTAAAATACCTCATATTGGATTCCGAGTCGGGCCCTCTTCTCTCTTTATTTTAATTTTATTCATTTTTAATTTCCATCTTTTATATAATTAAC
>Ga0228711_1012484_pt1 | contig 10377 bp, 4 predicted proteins | sample MedpolnodulmetaG_2_FD_177996 | JGI IMG/M metagenome (GOLD analysis project Ga0228711, IMG submission 177996) | Root nodule microbial communities from Medicago polymorpha collected in Santa Monica, California, United States - brown nodules | ecosystem: Host-associated > Plants > Roots > Nodule...
TGTAGCAATTCATCAATCAAGGTTATTCATAAAATAATTCATCGACATATATATTCATGTAATAGTTCATCAATCAAAGTTATTCATGACAAACCAAGTAATATGTATATTCATGTAGCAATTCATCAATCAAGGTTATTCATAAAATAATTCATCGACATATATATTCATGTAATAGTTCATCAATCAAAGTTATTCATGACAAACCAAGTTAGACTCTTCACATCATAGGTTAAATACTCTTAAACCTTATAATTAAACTCATAGTACACAAGTTTTGAATTTTGGAGACAATCCACAAGTTTTGGGTTGACTTAGAAATAGTTATGTGAGATTTTCATAAAATTTCACTAAGACCTACTTGGAGTGTTTTCATCATAACTCAAAATCTAAAAATCATTTTCACGTCAAACCAAATCCATTGGAAAGCTAACAAAATTATCTAAAACTTTCATGTTTACACCAAAAGCCAATTCAAAACAGAAAAGGGCATAAAATAGAGAAATATGAAGAATCTGATTCACCAAAATCGTGTCACGATTTTGGGAATCGTGGCACGTTTTTATGTCCAGAAATTACTGAACTTTCTGCCTACAAAATCATGTCACGGTTGCAAAAATCGCGGCACGACTTGACAGCATCAGGTCCAGAAATCAGTTTTTCAAAAAGTGCGATTTCCACCATTTCGCGCGTAAAATTCAAACCGTTAATCCGTTTTCAATGCCGTTTTCGCCTACGCGTTCCTAACACTTAGCTCTATCATAATCAATCAAAGATTTAAAGTTTCAACTGTCCCAAAACAATTTCTCCAGAACCTCACATGAACACTCAATTTTCAAAACCTAATTACTCTAATCATCAAAATTGATAGGAAACTCAACCTATGATCATTCTACAACCTGAACATCATTTATCTGTGAATTCTACGGACTTTCTACACTCTTAACAACCAATTCTACATGTTTTACCATCAATTCCGATTCTTAACCCTAATTCTCAAATTCTCATGAACAACAACAAAACTACATGCTAAATTCAATTTCAGAATTATATAACCTAAGATTAGAGAATATTAGTCCCAACCTTACCTTAGATTGGTGATTGCAACACTCTATCGGTTCTCTCTTCTCTTGGTTCTCCTATTCTCTCCAAAAGCTTCTAACCTAATTTGTGTCTTGCTCTTAGCTTTTATATCTCACACCCTCAACATATTTTCTAACTAAATCCACGTATTTTCTAACTAAACCCACACATATTTTCTAACTACATCTACATATTTTCTAACTAGGAATAGATTCACTTCTAAGCACTTATGTGCATTGTAAAAAAACACATCTAATCAAACACAAATAATTTCACCGTTTTATCAATCTACCTTTATTCGACGTTAATCGCTTGAAAAAAAATTATAGTTGAAGACTCAACCAGTACCTCAAACAAACAAAAACGCAGGCGTGTGATTCTCATAAGGGTTTTTGACAATACCACAACACTCTTAAAAAAAAGGTGAGATACAAGCTTAAGGTGTTTTTGAATGATGCAGCTTGAAACGAATAAATGGAGTTTATATATAGGTTTTGCTCTACTTGTCTTGCTCTCGGAGAACCAATCTTGTGACCTAAGGGCTTGTAAAGTAAGAAACTAAACAAGTGAAGGAACCACCTTATTTGTGTTATGTAATATTAGTTTTATTAGTATTATTATTAAATAATATTAATATTACTATTACTATTATTACGGATTGATTGTTTGATATTATTATTCAAATTATTCGCAATTATTGAATTATAGGTAATGAGAAAGTAGATGGGTTAACTAGTTGGTTATAGAATGGGAGAAAATAATGTTTAGGAAGAAAATAGGTTTTTTAACAAGCATAAAAAAGTATGGTGCAAATATACTTGGATTAGAAAAATCGAGTAGAGAGAGACGTAAATAGCAAGGTGACTAGTGTTTTAATGATTTAGAACAGAGGGGTATAAACAACAAGGATGTGCAGTTACAAAATAATAGTAACCAAATTTAAGGGCGTAGATAGTAAACTTGTCTAAAGAATTATGTGAGGAAATTAGACACAAGTAGTGTCTATAAATAGAGGAGAACATTAGAGAATTAGGGTTACAGAAAAAGGAAAGAAGTCAGAGAGCAAAAGATAACTGTGGTTTTGGAGGAAAGGAGGCCAAGGAAATATAGAGAGAAAGCTTAGAGAGAGAGAATCAATCGTAGAATTCATCTTTGTCGCTAATCAATGAGGTAAGGGGAGGTTTTATTCAACATAAGGGTTGTATATTCATGTGGGTATTGATGAGTCATTAACCTTCGGCGTTTTTTAATTATTCTTATGATGTATCCTTGCTATATCGTGTTCTTTTATGTTGTTGCAATTGTGTGTTTGATTTTCGTTTCTGAATTGTGATGTTTTCATGTTAAATTCGTGATTGAAATACGGTGAAGATGTGTTTTGTTATGTAAAGAAAAAGTGAGTGCAAAATCATAGAATTAAAGGTATAATTGATGTTTCAAGGTGTAACTAAGTGTTAAATCGAAACATAACAACCTTAGGTAATGTTTTTTATTGTTTTGGGGTTTCGAAAATTGGATTTTTTGGACAATTTGGAAGTAATCCGGAAGCAAAAACTATGTTTTCTAGATCATTGATTCGATTCAAATATCTTTGATTTGTATCAATCTTCATCATGAAATTTTTGAATTGAATCACACATCCTTGATTCGTACCCCTGTTTCATTCTGATCTTTTTTTTTTAGCACTTTGAATTGATTCAAGAATCTCTGATTCGTATCAAATTTTGACATCAACAGATATTCCTTTGTTCACATGTACGAATTGAATCGGACTTCTACTTAATGGAATCACTACGTTGTTTTTGCCTAGAACCTTGCACATATCACTCTTCCAATATAAATATTGTAACAACAATGCTAGGTTAAAAGTTGATAGGATGATGACCATTAAGGAATTAGTTTCCAACACTAGTTAAGTAAGGATAAGTGTTGAAGCTTGATATGATTAATATAACATGTGTTAGATGATAATTGGAATGATGAGATATTGGAGGATGTGCAATGATGAATTAATTGATGATGTGTAATGATGAGTTATTTGACGATGTGTTTTGATGATGTGTATTGATATGTTATTTGACGATGATTATTGATGAGTTATTTGTCAAATGTGTGTTGATAAGTTATTTGACGATGTATATTGATGAGTAAAATTTGGCATTTATGCATTTATGGTCGAGTCTATTTGAAGATGTTGTATTAAAAAATGGTGTTGTACTTAAAGATGGTGAGATAAAATCGGTAACATACCTCTGATATCCAAAATTGGTGAGTAGGTTTGGTACCACATGCATATTATTTGTTTATTAATTTATAAAAATACTAGTTAGGGTTAAGGTGTTATATCTTGCATTTCGAAAAATAACTATATTTGTGTTGTTTACCTCTTCTTTTCTAAAATCCTAAACAATGTGGGATTCTTCAATACATATATTTTCAACCAACAAAATGAGATAATTTAATTTAAATTTATCGTGTGGGATATGTACTAGAAATCTATTGTGTATGTATAATGAATCTCTTTTGCGTACGAATCTCACCAAATTATATTATATTTAATCTTGCATGGGCTCCCAAAGGTTGCAAGAGATGTATAGATACCAACAATAATTTGAGAAATTAGAAGTGATTGAAGGTAACACATCAGACACTAGACAAACCTTTAATTTGAATTGTTAGTGTGGTGCTTATATAACAATATTTTTCTAAAAATTAAGGGTGAAAATTCTAAAGTAGTCTGGTCCTTACATTAAGTCGTTTTTTCACTGATTTTGAATATAAGTTCTTATCTAGATGAAATTGAATTGATTGGTTGATGTCCAAAGCTATATATAGGAACAAAATTTATGTTTGTTTTAAACAATGTTTGATAAAATTGATGTCTAAAATATTTGAGGGCCGAATTTGAGTATTTATTTAGAACATGAGCATCGTGATGCTAGAAAAGAAAAAGTGAATTTGAATATAATGAGAACCTTGAATTGCCACAAACATTCACTTAGCAATTTATAAGGACTATAGAAAATGTTGTGTTGATAATAAGTTAATAATTGTGTTGTTATTATGGCAAGAAAGATCCTTCAGTAAACTTTTCAAATAGTCGATTGAAATCTCTTACATGGCAAGAACAGTGAAAATTGAAAGAGAGAAAAAGCAAATTTAAAACGATGAACAAACATTTGCAAAAGTGTGGAAGCTCCAACGCCACAGTCCAACATTTGATATGCTGAAATAATATTCTAAAACCACATCGGTGTTGTCAAATAACAGTGTTATAACAACGTAGCAAAATTTCGACAAATAGTTGTTGTTGTGGTGCTATAAACAATTGTGGTGTAATAACGTTGTGGTGTAACAATTTTGTACAAATCATAAATATTATATCAATTACAAATAATTGCAACTTTTTAAATTATGAAGAGCATATTTAGCTAAATCATGAGCAGTTTGGTTGGCTTCACGTCACTAATAATAAATTTTAACATTAATTCTTTCAAAAAAATTCAACAATAATATCTTTATTTTATTTTATTTTGGACAATGTGTCTCATCTTTTAAAATTGCACAATTTATCATTTCTATAGTAATAAACTGAAAAAGTATCAAATCACAATCTTCATGAGTTAACAATTGGTGACTTTCTCTATTTCCTCTACCTTCGAATTCCAACAGACACCTCGTAACATACCAAAGATGTCCCCTGAAATGTAAGGTCGTTTAAAACTATCACGCCCCTGGCTCACAAAAGCTCTGACAGTTGTTGCATGAATCACTTTCACTCAAAAGTTTTAAATCTTCTAGTATAGCCTTAAAAAGAGACTCAACAAATTTGCATAGTTTTGTGTCAAACATCGTCAACAAACCATTAGATATACCAATGGAGTGTCTATAGGCTCATAACTCCCTTGTAAAGTTAAGGCACCACTGCTGCATTCCATCAATAATGCAGCAGGACATTTCCTCAGTTTCATAACCTCATTATTGGGAAGATGCTTTTTTCTTATAAATCACATTTGAATACTCTTATAAATATGACAAATATACTGTGTTATTTTATATAATTTCTTGAGTTTTACCAAATTCATGCCCAAAATTTAAAAAAATGTCGTAACGTTCCAAGGCGGCAACCAATACTTTGAGAATGAGTTTATAACCCGCAATTCTCTAAAGTCAAATAATGAAGGCATAAATATTTACCATCCTTGCAGATAAGACAATTACCAGAAATACAAATATATAGTCGTTCTTCCTTTCTATTTTTGTCAAATTTAAATGCATATAATACTTCGAGTTTTTGCTTTATGAAAAAATTCTCAAATTTCTCTTGAAAATTAGGGAGGTCTCCATCAGGATTTAATACATGAAAACCATGTAGAGGATTTATCGATGCAAATGGCGCGATATTCCTTCTCACTTGTTCTTTGTCGTTGTTGCATTTATCAAGAAGAAATGAGATCCTTCCAACTCAAGGCATACGATAAACTTCCTGGGTCCTTAGTCTATTCAAACTTTCCCAAGGGAACATCTATCACAACAACATTGATATTTATGTTAGTATAAATAGGCTAAAAACATATTAGACTGTATTCTAAACCAAAAATACAATTGATTATATATGTTAAATTATTGTTGTTTTAAATGTCAATTATAAAGCACATGTATATAGATTAATGATTCGAAAGTAGAAGCAATTTATTAACTTCATGTATAATATCACATTATAATTAAATAATGAAATTCCAAGTCGCACAAACGGAACATATGTTAAAAATCATTTCAAAACTACTAGAAAATAAGCAAGTCAGAAACAATTCACTTACTTGTATGTCATAGTCCAACACAAATATTACAAGACCTCTTTTTGTAAAATCATTTACCCCCAACAAATTTATTGCATCTTCTAACACAAAGGATTGCTTTTGAGATACATTGGCTGCTTTTAACAATACCTCATTTGTAAATTTATCAAAGTAGCCTAGATTAGCAATGTAGCAGTCTTTGTTTGACAACATCGATGAAATCAAAGATTTTCCATATTTAGAGAAACCTCCAAGAATAGTTTTAACAAGACTCTCATTAACAACCAATTCAGACTCATATCTTAGTTTCTTCAGAAGGTCTTCAAGTATTAAGTCAAAAAATTTGCAATCCAACAAATCTCTAAGAAGTAAGAATTTTCATTTACCAAAGTATGAATTTCCAATGTTTTTGAAAAGTTATAACAATTGTACAAGGAGAGATAACGATTAGTGACTTTACAATTAAAACTACTCCCTTCTATCATATAAATAGAGATATTTTAAATTTGAAATTCTTTCAAAAAAATTAGATAGTGTTGCATTTTGTACAAGTTGTTAAACCATGGAGAAATGATAAAAGAAAAATTATATAAAAGATGCACTTCTCAAATATTTTCTAAGACGTTCATCAAAACTTGCAACTCGTTTCGGCAATAACCTCATTTTCTCATTTGATAACACAATTTCCCGCAACATATAATAATATTGTTGCGAAATTGTTTTGAAGCTTGGGGTTATGTCATCTACAACCGTAACACCCCATTGACAAACCCACTCTTAAGTAGTTTGCTTGTAATTAGAAGTATCTGAACCACAACCATAAAATATTATAAATTATCCTATCAAATGTCACAAGGCTTAATACTTATATATTGGTTATATCTACCTAAATAAAAAACATACCTTCAACAATAGAATTCAGTGAAAGTAACATCACAACCGGTTCTGTTTGAACACTCTTTCGAGATACCAACATCCATGCTTCAATGCTAGTTGGATGAGACAACAATTTCTTTAATAAACTAGCATATGTCTGTCTAAAAAAACTTGCACATATAATTGTTGTGGATGGAAGATCGTCCAAAAACTTGTTCACTTGTTTTTCAACATCTTTAATAGTGTTGGGAGGCCTACATTAAGACGCAACATAGATGATGAGAGGACTTCTTCATGCTACATATATGATTTTATTCAAGAATGACTGTTACATGAGTAAGTTATATGCGCTCTCTCCCATGTAAGAAGGTAAAATCATATTTGGACCCTGAAATTGAACTTAAAGTTATTAACATTCAATGGGAGATGTGTCACAAACCATAATATACAACATTGAAAAGGAAGCACATAATCGTAAGATGCATTTGAGTTATTAGACACAGTATTGTTAAAACAATATAATAAAATTTTATCCATTAATTTTGTTAAATATTTTGATGATCAAGGATAAGAATGTTTAAGTCTATAACTTTATTATTTTGATATATATATATAGACACACACACATATTTGATATGTTATGAATGTTGGATTAGTTATATAACTTGGTTTTATGATTCGATTTTAAAGATCTTTGAATGACTTTTTAACCAAGTACAATTATATTTTGTTATTTATTAGTATATGATAACAAAGTGTGAGTGACATGTACGGTATTTAGGTACCTAAAGAATATAAGTACATTTTTTTTTCTTCAAACTACATGTATGAGATCAATATTATAGTTATCCTACCCAAAACCCATTTTCATTTTACTTGTCCAAGAGACAATGCCCCCTGGTGCAAATTTTTTGCAGATGTACCTAAACAATATTAATATTATTATTACTATTATTAATTGATTGTTTGATATTATTACTCAAATTATTTGCAATTATCGAATTATAAGTAATGAGAAAGTAGATGGGTTAACTAGTTGGTTATAGAATAGGAGAAAATAATGTTTAGGAAGAAAATAATGTTTTTAACAAGAATAATAAAGTAGAGTGCAAACAGATGTGGATTAGTAAAACTGGGTAGAAAGGGGTGTAAATAGTAACGTGACTAGTGTTTTAATGATTTAAAAAATAGGGGGTATAAATAGCAAGGATGTGTAGTTACAAAGAATAATGAACAATTTAGGGATGTAGATAGTAAATTTGTCTAAATAATTATGTGAGGAAATTAAACCCAAGTAATGTCTATAAATAGAGGAGAACATTAGAGAATTAGGGTTACAGAAAAAGAAAAGAAGTCAGAGAGCAAAGGAGAACTATGGTATTAGAGGAAATAAGGCCAAGGAAATATAAAGAGAAAGCTAAGAGAGAGAGAATCAACCGTAGAATTCATCGTTGTCGCTAATCATTGAGGTAAGGGAGGTTTTATATAACATAAGAGTTGTATATTAATGTGGGTAGCGAGAAGTCCTTAACCTCCGACGCTTTTTTAATTATTCTTATGATGTATCCTTGTTATATCTTGTTCTTCTATGTTGTTGCAATTACGTGTTTGATTTCCGTTTTTGAATTGTGATGTTTTCGTGTTAAATTTGTGATTGAAATATGGTGAAGATGTGTTTTGTTATGTATAAGAAAAAGTGAGTGAAAACCCGTAGAATTAAAGGTATAATTGATGTTTCAAGGTGTAATAAGTGTTAAATCGAATCATAACAACCTTAGGTAATGTTTTTATAATGTTTTGGGGTCTTAAGGGTTCGAAAATGGGAAGTTTTGGACAATTTAGAAGTAATTCAGAAGCAAAAACTACGTTTTCCATATCATTGATTTGATTCAAATATCTTTGATTCATATCAATCTTCATCATGAAATTTTTGAATCGAATCACACATACTTGATTCCTATCACTGTGTCATTCTGGTCTTTTTTTAACACTTTGAATTGATTCAAGGATCTCTGATTCGTATCAAATTTTGACATCAACAGATTTTCCTTTGTTCACATGTCCGAATTGAATCAGACTTCTACTGAATGGAATCACTACGTTGTTTTTGCCTAGAATCTTGCTCATTTCACTCTTCCAATATAAATATAGTAATACCAATGCTAGGATAAAAGTAGATAGGATGAAGGTCATTAAGGAATTAGTTTCCAACACTAGTTATTTAAGGATAAGTGTCGAAGCTTCATATGATTAATATGACATGTGTTAGATGATAATTAGAATTGATGAAATATTGGAGGATGTGCAATGATGAATTAATTGATGATGTGTAATGATGAGTTAGTTGACGATGTGTTTTGATGTGCTATTTGATGATGTGTTATTTGACGATGAGTATTGATGAGTTATTTGTCAAATGTGTGTTGATAAGTTATTTGACGATGTATATTGATGAGTAAAATTTGGCATTTATGCATTCATGGTCGAGTCTATTTGAAGATGTTGTATTAAAAAATGGTGTTGTGTTTTAAGATGGTGAGATGAAATCGATAACATACCTCTGATATCCAAAATTGGTGAGTAGGTTTGGTATCAGATGCATATAGTCAAGTTTTGGAGTATTGCATTCATAATTGTATTTCTATTGATGAGTTGTGAATTCATAAGTGATAATTGTATTTGTTTAAATGTTGGGTGCCTACGGTTGGAACAAAATGTGTTTAACATACATTACCCTTTAGAGTTTTGATGATAACAAGGTATTAAAAATTGTCAATTGGATATGCTAATATTTTTTCAACTGTATAGAACCATAGATTTTTTTTTTGAATATCTTATAAGGTTCTGAAGGAACAAAAGAGAGCAAAGGAATCAACAAGAATGAAGCTTGAAGCATCTGAAGAGAAGTGCTCTTGAAGTCAAGTGCTCCTGAAGTGATGATGTCATCAGAAGCAAGTTCATCAGAAGCAATATCACCAGAAGCTGAAGTTCATCAGAAGATGAGAGACTTAAAGCTTCAAAGGTTGTTCAATGGATTTAATCACGTATAGCATTGCAGAAGACTAAAAGAACAAAGCAACGACTAATTCAAATGGATTTAAAGGCATTGGACGCTTTTACTTTGGAGAGAGTTGACAAAGGACAATTGTACGAACTGTACAACCATTATCTCCACTACTCTGTTTGTGTCTCTGCATGAAGACAAGAATAACAGATATGCCTACAATAATGTTCCTTCAGACTAGGAATGCATTTGAAATTGATCCTTCATAGGACAATAACGATATCAGGCAAAAGATCATTGGTGATTTTGATCAAGCTTCAAACGACCTTTTTTGATGTGTTGGCAATTTCCAACGTATCTTTCACACCTCTATATAAAGGAGTGAAAACCTGCTAGTTGGAAATGCAGACAAACACATAAACAAGACTCATACAACAATTTACAAGTGCCAAACTCTTTTGAAATTGTTCTGCATCTAAAGTCCACTAAGAATTTCTTATCAAAGTTCATATCTTAGAAATTCTAGAGTCATAAGAGTCTGTATCTGATTTGTATTGTGAACACCACTGATTGTATATCAAGTGTTCAACCTCAAACAAACTTCTTTGTAATTCT
>Ga0228711_1012486_pt1 | contig 10377 bp, 3 predicted proteins | sample MedpolnodulmetaG_2_FD_177996 | JGI IMG/M metagenome (GOLD analysis project Ga0228711, IMG submission 177996) | Root nodule microbial communities from Medicago polymorpha collected in Santa Monica, California, United States - brown nodules | ecosystem: Host-associated > Plants > Roots > Nodule...
ATTCTTTGTGGTGGCTAAAAGCGAAAAACATTACGTTTGTGTATGGCTCTCAGAGTTGGTGGTCGGACCCTATTCGGTGTTTGGGCCTCGACTGACCATAGTTTTGTATATATCTTGTATAACTCTTAACTGGTAGGGGTGTTCTCGGAGGTACGTCTTGTACTGATGAGATTTCATCGCCTTTGTTAATATATTCCATTTTGATTTCTTCAAAAAAAAAAATCTCAAAGTACTTTCACAATCCTTATTTTAATGGTAAAACACACTATTTTCTTTTTTGATGTTAACATTTTGAATTTGGATCCTTTCTTTCTCCCTCCTTCAATTTAGAGAGAAGGTCAAGAGAGAGAAAAATAAGATCAAGAGAGATAAGGAAGATCAAGAGAGAGATAGACACAAAGTGAAGAAGGAGGGAGAAGGAGAGAATGCGTGGAAGGAGATAACCCAAGTACTAACATTTCGGTTGCTAGAAGAAAGAAACCTTATTAATTCGAAGTTCGACTGAATGGTAAGTAAAGTCTGATCAATAATTGTTCCATTAAGAAACAAATTAACTCTATTTTCTAGACTTCCCCTAAACAAACTATTTTGTAGAAATACTTATAAATAAGATTTTCAATATTATTACAATCTTTTTTTTTTTGACACAAATATTATTACAATCATAGGATTTATTCCTATAAATATGTATAGATAACTTCAAAATAAACATTATGTGTTCAAGTAAAAAAAATATATTGATCGGTTGTCCAAGTAAATTTTTTGAAGGGGTCCAATCACTTTTCTATTTTTTTTTTTTGTCATATAATCTAGAGATTGAAAATTTACCTCTTTAAATAAATAAGTGAAAAATTCAAAGTTTGGATTACAACCCTGCATATATATAACGCAACGTTTGTTAAAAATATATATAATGCAATGTCCCCTGCACAGTAACTTTTTTCTAGTTTTTATTTTTGTTGCAAATCGTTTTTCTGGTTTTACTCGCCTCTATTAACTTTTGGTTACTTTTAAATGATGAACAAAACGTGGAAAACAGGAAAAGTAAAACTAATCAATCTATAAAGATTCTATATAAACAATATATTTTCTGAAACCTCTTAGGTATAACATTTAGGTATGATGACAAGGATAACTCCGACTTAGAACAATAAAATAATTGAAGGCTTAAATTCATTTATTTTCATGTGTTTACTCATTCACAATTTTGGTCACTGACATTTTTACATTCCCCCCTTAAAAATTAAATTCTAAAATATAATCTTTTAATTGTAAAAATTTTAGAACTCTTTTGCTTGTCTTTTCGGGGACATCCGATAAAATTGGAACGATATAGAGAACTTTTTTGCTTTACTGGTTTTTTTTTCTTATTTTTGTTATTGTATTTGATCAAATAAAATAAGGAGGTGACAAGTCACAAAAGTTTGTTAACTGCTTCAACAAGAGAGGGATGTTTCGGACTCTCCCTGATACCTCATCTATCTTTTGACTTATAAAAAAAGGGACGATATATCTGAATTTGACACTGTGTTGTCATATCGTAAACGATGTTTGTTTCTTATTTTGAAAACTCTCTGTTGAGTTTAATTATTCAGAAACAAACCAATAAGATCGTGTATGGATAACTACATTTTTAGCTAACTTTAACATTTACATTGAGGTGTCGACATGTTTTGTACCATTGACCGTAAATGAAATGCTATAAACATATTTTTCTCAACAAAAAGAACGTTGTCTCTGAGTGACGTGGTCATATATATTTCTTTTGGGAAATGTTATTTTTTAAAGATTTTTTTTTTCATTTTTTATTTTGAGTTTTATTATTAAAAATAATATTTTAATTGCATGGAAAATAAGATAATACTATCTCTATTTATACGATATTTTGAACATTTTCATACATTTAAAAGATCTTGTAGTGTAATTAATGTATATAATAATTTGTATATGATTGTCACTAAATTATAGTGTAATTAATATTATTTGTTAATTTTAAATATTCTAAGACATATCGATAATATTAATAAGAGAAATTGAAGAAGGTTTTGTTACTTTAAATGATTTTTATATTTATGAGCAAATATTAATTTTAACGGTAAGTAAGATTTTCAATTTAGGTGAGCTAATTTAGCATCTAAAAAAAACAGTAAGTAAGATTTCTTTTAGAAAAACAGTCAAGTAAGATTTAAATTCGCTACGCGATTTAACATTACCATGTAACTTACCAACCCATTATTCAAACTTGATATATTAGCAAAAACAAATCTCAAATTAGTGGACGTGATAATATCTAAAATTTTAAATATTATAGAACTATATTTTGTAGATTTAAATTTTGGGTGGTTAAAATTGTAAATTAGTGAAAATAAGAGAATGAAAGTGCATTTAAGTCCAATATTAATCATACAAAATATTGATTCTCAATAAAGGTTAAGTTGCCAAGGGTGAGTAGGAAGCTTAAATTTCTAAGTAAATAAATAGAAATGGAAAATTGAAAGCGCAATAGATTCATCATGCATGAACAATGATAAGGTGGCATATTTCTTGAGGATAATCCAAGATCAAAAGCTAGGTGTACATCTTAATGGATTCCAAACAAATTTATGTGTTGGTAAATGGAAGCATGAGGGAGTCGTAGCCATTTTGTCTTACCATTAACTACTCATTTTCACTCTTACGGCACTTATAAAGTCTTTACGAAAAATAGTAAAAATTTAAATTTAGGAGAGGATTATTATTTTTATTTTTTTGTATTTTTGAAGATTTACATGTTTAGTTAGGAATAGAAATGTAAATTTTTTTGAGATTTTGCAGGTTAAGGTTATATTTTAATTATTTGGGCTTAAGCTACAATGAAACAAGTAAAAGAGATACAAGACTAAAAGGAGCAACTCAATAAGCTAGGTTAGGTGGGTTTTGGACGGTTTAAGCAAGCAATAAGAAGGGTCATTTGAACTTTCTAACAAAAATTAGGTGCAATGCACTTTTGGTGCCTATTTTCTCTAATTTCTAATTTATTGTCCTCATTTCTAAGTCCAAAAATATTGACTACTCAATTTTAAAACTTCACACTTTTTTCTCTCACTAAATTGAGGCTTATGTTTTCTGCAATAGTACCCTTATAAATAATATTTTGTTTATTACTCAAAAAAATTTGTTTATGAAAAAATTGAAAAAGTCTTATATTTTAACACTTAAAAATGAAAGAAGTAAAGTCATGAATTAGGGAAAATATAAATCTAGACCATTTATCTTTAAGACGTGATTGACATCATCGATCATCTTATTTATTATTTCTCTTTTATATTTTTATCTCATAAAATACACCAAAATCGTGATAATTTTATCGTCTCAAAGATAGGCGATCCATTTCTCAAAAATATAACTAAAAGTCTATTTTCTCTATGAACTACTTGAGGTTGTTATGTTTTGATACTAAATTAAGGACTTATAAATTGACCAATATTATTTTGTCTACAACAATGACAGTTAAAATTAAATAGCTATGCCATCTAAATTATTTGAACCCGTTGTCACTAGCTCTATCATAGTGGCTTAAAATTGATTTATACAGAATGTGCAACTTGATGAGTCTTCTCAAATATCATAGATATTTTTATTAACAAAAACATTAATTGTCAATGTAAATTTTGTAATTAATTTTATTATAGTGTCTTCTTGTGCACCTTGTCGACAAGGGTTGATATTTTTTTTCTCCAAACCTAAAATCCCATAAATACAACTCAAAATTTTCACCCCTAAAAAAATATCCTCATTTGATTGGACATTTTATTCGTGCTAACTATGATTTGGATTTGATTCCAAAGTTTTTTATCAATAAGTTATATACATAAATTCAATAAAAAAAACTATTTTAAGATTAATTATTCTCTCTTATCTTGTAGTATGAAAGTGTACCTTCTTTAATCTAAAATCTTATCGATAAAAAGAGTGTTGTGCAGCTTAGATTAAAATGAGACACGTACACATGGAGAAGATATTAAAGATTTTGATATGTTGTTTAGTAAGTTTAATCATGTTTAAAATGTGCACATGGTTAGGAAGAAGGGAATCTAATATCTGATTTTCTAACCCAAAAAATGGGAAACAAGAGTGTTGTTTTTAGTGTACGGTGGCAACTGGCAAAAGCCTCCAACTCTATTTTGGTGCTTGATGCAGCTGGCATATTCTTCTTTGTACTTTTATTTCCTCATATATAGAATTTAAATATTTTGATATGATTCATGAATTCAAAGTCACAAAATAAAAGAGCTTAACTGTGTATTAGAAAGATCTCAGGTCCTTGTGAATAAGACTTTTGATAAGAGTTTATAAACAAGATGACCTTATAAGTCGGTTTTGTAAGGATGAATTTGATCCAAATTTCAACATAATATTTCGCTTACATCTATTATGACTTGAATTCAAGTTCGAACTTTCTCAATTGATTGATTATGCATAAATTTTCAATAAAATTTTATAGCCCTCTCTCATCTTACATGAGATGTGGTAGCTTCCTCTGATCTAAATTATATAAATTTATGGGTAAAAAATGCAGAGGTTAATCAAGGATTTGAATTCTCTATGGTGAAGAAATCCTAAATTATCTTCTGATATTTTTAAAGGATGAGACTACTTCTGCGGTCACTTTTAACGCAAGGGAATCCATTTTCTTTAACCAATCATATATTAGTTGTCATTTTCTTGGAGTACTAAAAATTATTATAATCATTGTACCAGTTCATATGGTCATTGCATTTCAAACTCAAAACGTAACTAATCAAATTAATTAATGCAATATTATATTCAAAGACCCTACCACACAAGCAACCCTTTGTCTATATAAACACATATTTGCCTCACATATTTCCTCCCCCTCTTCTTCCTCTTGCTTCCTTCAATATCTTAGCATAACCTTTGCATTGCTCTTGAAGCTTTGTTTCTTCATACCCTTTTCTCATTTTCACTTAACAATCACTCATTTTTCCCTTTTTGGTAAGCTAATGGCTTCACTCGTTCTTTCATGAAAAGCATTTGATATTTTTTTCTCTATTTAAAATTTTAGTCATTATACCCTCAAACCTTCACCTTTTAATTTTCAATCAACCATGGCTTCAAAATCATTGAAAAAACATAACCAACATTAACCTATGATTAGTACCATGAATATGGTTTTGAGATTTTGCTTTTTACTTCTCAAATTTCACTAACATGGAACAAATGTTTGGAATTAAAAATCATTATTTGTTTGGTTACTCTATACATTTTAAAAAAATATTATTAATTAAAGTGGCATTAATAACTATTTTACAATGATGTCCGATGGATTTGAACTCTGTCCCTCGAGACCTTTTTGCTCAAAAATATGCACTGATGTACGGTGTTTAAATTTTTGTATATAATATAATCCCATTATATTTAACTTTGATTTTAATCTCCAAAGTTTATCAAACGATCAATTCAGCTTTCAAAAGTTGGTTTACTTTTGGAAGTGGTTTGATGTGTCACATGAACTCTGTTTCAAATATTAAATTAGTTTGTACCTTTTCTTGTGGCATGTAATTTTTATAATCTTACACAAGTATATTTATGTTATGTTATGTCCACTCACAAACTTCACAAAGCCTTATCCTAAATGACTTGGATTAGTCCCTTTATTGTCTCCCTTGAAGGATCATTTTGCAACTTTTGATGCTAATCTGAGTCATATATAGCAATTTTCTAAAACAAAAAGCCATGTTGATGTGTAGATTCTAAATCAAAAATGAATTCTAATATAAATGTTGAAATGTTCAAGCTGTTCTAAAATCTAAACATTGTTCTGTGTTGAATTTTTAAGGATTTTTGATCGAAATGGCGTACGAGGATCGATTCGGACAACAAGCTCAAAGATCAAAATATGATTGCCTTCTTTTTGGTAAGGCTTTTAAACAGAACAAATTTCAAGTACCAAGTATAAATAAATTTTCATATTTTTCGTTACAAGTTATAACTATGAAAGTTAATGTTATGCAGATTTAGATGATACTTTGTATCCCCTTAGAGCTGGCCTTGCAAAATCTGTTCTTCAAAATATTAAAGGTAAGCTAATGCAACATATATACTTGCTCCATAGTTTTATAATTAATAAAGTATTATATAAAACCGACGAAGACACCAGACACAATACTGACATGCAGATATCAATAATAATTTAAGAGAATATTAACATGTGTCAGTGTGTCAGACACCAGATAGACATTCAATCTGAGGTGTCGGTATTACTGTTGTTTCTTGAGGTGTAGAATATTAACATAAGTGATTGTATTATTGATCTTAGATTATATGGTTGAGAAGCTTGGAATAGACTCAAGCAAAATTGATGACTTGTCAAACCTCCTTTACAAGAACTATGGAACAACTATGTCTGGTCTAAGGGTATGATTTGATTACCTTATTTTCCTAATCATTTCCTGTAAAATATGTTTCCATTGTTAAATTGTGAAAAGTATTGATTGTAAATATAATGGTTTTTATTTCATTTTCAATTCAGGCAATTGGTTATGACTTTGACTATGATGAATATCACAGGTACATTTTCATTTTACTATTACCCTTCACTTTCAAACTGTTATATTTTTTTTAATTATAAAATGGTTAAATTTATTTTATTTTATTTTTGAATTGCTGTTTGCAGTTTTGTTCATGGAAGATTACCTTATGAGAACTTGAAACCAGACCCTATTCTGAGGAATCTCTTGCTGAGCCTTCCCTATAGGAAACTTGTAAGCTTTTATAACCAAAATAGAAGCAGTAGAATAAGCTTTTTAAAAAATCACTTTTAAAAGCTGTTTTTAGTAACTTTTATTGAAAAATATTTTTGATAAATGATTTTTTTTTTTAAAAAGTGATTTACATTATACTCACTCCGAACACATTTATAAGAAAAAAACAAGTTTTCAGGTTGATTAAATAACTGATGTACTTGACCTTTATATAGAGCAAATACATTAGTTATTCAATGAACTTAAAAAGTCGTTTTTCGCTTATAAATGTAACCATATAAACACAAAATAGTTTACTTTTTTAAAAAATTTTAAACTGTTATTAATTGTTTCTCTTGTTTTGTTGTGTAGATCTTCACAAATGCAGACAAAGTTCATGCTGTTAAGGCACTAAGTAGACTTGGATTAGAAGATTGCTTTGAAGGAATTATATGCTTTGAGACACTTAATCCAATCCACAAGAATAGTGTCTCTGATGATGAAGATGACATTGAATTTGTAGGTTCAACAAGCACTAGTAATAGTGCAAGCAACACTCAAATCTTTGACATCATAAACCATTTTGCTCAACCTAATCCAAGTCTAGTAGTCTTGCCAAAAACACCAATTATTTGCAAGCCATCAGAATTTGCCATTGAATTGGCTCTCAAGATTGCCAACATTAACCCACAAAGAACAGTAAGTAAAATCGCGTAAAAATACTCGCAGTTAAACTCTTACATGAAAATTGTATAACACATATGCAAAATAGTTTCTAAAATCTAATTTACTGATGTTAAAATATGAATCGTTTGATCCTCATATAAGGGTTCTGACTTAGTGAATATGCATGATATTACGACTATAGTCGGTCAATCTAGCTCCAAAAGTCCATTCTTTAGTGTGATTAAATTTTGCTCCAAAAGTCACAAAATAGTTTCTAAAATTCAATTTACTGATATTAAAATATGAATCGTCAGATCCTCGTATAATGGTTCTGACCGACTCCAGCGAATGCATGATAGTACGATTATAGAAAAACTAGCTCAAAAAACCCATTCTTTAATGTGATCTAATTTTGTTACATTTTTATTTTATATTATTTGTTTGCTAACTTTTTCTATGGTTATATATGTAATTTTCAGTTGTTTTTTGAGGACAGTGTCCGCAATATACAAGCTGGAAAACGTGTGGGACTTGACACAGTATTGGTAAGTCATTACAAATATTTTTGTTTTATAGTACAAAACTAACTTCATTCTAGCAACTATTATTAGATACCTTTTTAATGTGTCACAACTCATATGATCCTATTTATTGATTGATACATATAGGTTGGTACATCACAAAGAGTTAAAGGTGCAGATTATGCATTGGAAAGCATTCACAATCTTAGGGAAGCTGTGCCTGAATTATGGGAAAATGACATAAAATCAGAAGTGGCATACCCTGGGAAATTAACATCAGTCACTGCTTGAGAGATTATGAAGAAAATTCTCCCTTTAATATTGTTCATTAATAAATTCAAAATTCAATCATAAGACAAAAAAAATGAACAAAAAAAGTTAAGAGCATAGGGATGATTCCCTAACTTCAAATGTAGTTGATGTAGATGCTTTTGTAATGTTATTATTATTATAATAAATTAGTATATGAAATGAATAAATTCTCCTTTTTGGCATTATTCATATAAAGAAGTTCTACAACTAATTGGCTTCCTCATTCATAAAAGTTTGACTAAAATTAAAATCAAAATATCACAATACAATTGGAAAAGTAAAACATATTAAAATGTGATTTTTCAATTGAGTATTAAAACGTTTAATTGATTATCAATCAATTATAACAGTTGAATTAATAAAAAAATATCTTTAATCATATTTATCTTAAAATTCATACTAAAAAAATGGTTTGTAATTGATTAATAATGTAAAAGCTTTTACACCTGTGGTGCATCAAATTAATCTCTAGACTATGCTGTGATATATAAAAATTAGATATGACTTTCTAAATTGAGCAATAATTGGAAGAAGATGTATTTTTCTATAACAAAGAAAAACTTATAATTCTAAAAAAAATCCATCATAGCTTTAGCTATGAATTTAGCTGCCCATGTATTGTTCATGTTAATAACAAATTTTCATAGTAAAATTCATAAATAAAAAGCAAAGTAAAGACCGCCAACGTGAACATAAAATGTGTTCTCGTTTGGTGTTCTCTTGTAGGGGGTATAAAAAAAGAATAGTTTAGTAATAAATCTTAAATAATTTTCATTAAGTTCTAAACTTTGGAAAAAGCATTTCATCAACATAAACTATGTTCTCGTTTGGTTCAACTCTGCGTGTGAATTGGAAGCTGAAATCGTCTCAATTCCACATTTTTCATATTATACTAATTCTTCTAAGTAAAGTATGCTTAACGGATTAAAAAACATAACATATGCCAATCGTGATATATACAATACATTTTTTTTCTTAAATACGCGTACTCAATGGCTTAGTTAATCAATTAATGATATATTCATAAACTATAGCTCCATGCTTTCATCGATATTGACTAAGTTATTCCCATCATCAAGGATGATAATTTACTCAACATACATAAAGCATCAGCTACAATAGACGAACTAATGTTAATTAATTTTGATAAGGGGTAATATTGATACTTATTATGTGAGGGTTGTCATCATTAGGAAAAAGTATGAAAATTAAGCTTAATCAACAAACATTGTTATGATGTGTAAGGTGATGTAGTATTATAATCTATTGAACATTATTATTTATCTAGAGAGTTTTTATCAAGAATTGATTAAGAAAAGGTTTCAGCCAATTAAATTTGGTACTGGCCGGAAATCAAAGAAGGGAATGGGGTGTAATTAAGGAAATGTGTTGAGCAATTATACTATTGGAAAATTTCCGTTTTTGTCGCTGTATCTATCAATTCCCTAATCTATTTCACCAAAATATTGGTTAGGTTAAGGCAGATCAACGAACACTAAATTTTAGAAAATGAAGAAATTTCTTTACTTACTCTGAGATTAGAGAATAAGTGTTATGATTAGGGGCAGATCCACCGATGGCTTTGTGTGGCTATAGCCATGCTAGAATATTATCCAATTTCTTTTTTCATATACTAGACCCTAAACTATTGATTATATATCATATATGTCATTAATGTTTCATGTATCTTTCTATGGTCCGGCGGTAGTTGTTGTTCCTAGATGCACTACTAGAAAAAGCAAAATTAGTGAGGGAAATTAGCGACGGAAAAAATGAAATTCCTCACAAATTCTTTGGTCGTAAAATTTAGTGACGGAATTAGAGAGGGATTTCACGTTTTCCCTCACTAAATATCCCTCACTAATTTTTGTTTTTTTAGTACTGATGATATGTGTGTCCTGGGTTCATCACTTGTTCCACCGCACAAACAAACATGCCATAAGTATGTTTGTGATCTTTTTTCTCTCTTCGTATGTTCTTTTTCAGGGTGGTGAGAAAGAAGCTTCCAATAGATTTTGGTTTAACTCCACATAAGTCCGAAGTTCGCGGAATTTGCTCTTTAGGCTTGTTGTTTGCACTCTGGCACCCTAAAGTGACAAAAATAATCATAACATATGTTAATTACCGTTTTGAGA
>Ga0228711_1012487_pt1 | contig 10374 bp, 11 predicted proteins | sample MedpolnodulmetaG_2_FD_177996 | JGI IMG/M metagenome (GOLD analysis project Ga0228711, IMG submission 177996) | Root nodule microbial communities from Medicago polymorpha collected in Santa Monica, California, United States - brown nodules | ecosystem: Host-associated > Plants > Roots > Nodule...
GTATCCAGGACAGGGGCGATGGCGCGAGGTCACGGGAAGGGAAGGATCATCAATATGAAGGCAGGGGTCACAACCGAAACTCTGAAGCGGGAATCTCCTAGACTTCAGCTTCGAGTTGCGAGGGGGCCGCTATGGCGAACTCTATATCCGTTCCAAGGGAGGGCCACTGGTCGTTGGGCGCAAACGTCTTGTTCTATTTACTAATAATCGCGATTCTGTCGATCAGCAACGCGACCGCGGCGGAACCGAAGTGGCAAACGCTCCCGGATACTCCAGAGCTTCCAGAGACCACCCAGAAGGGATTTGTGACCGTAGACGGTGCTAGGATCTGGTACGCGGCCTATGGTTCCGGCGACCCGGTGATCATGTTGCATGGCGGACTTGCCAACTCCAACTACTGGGGTCATCAGGTTCGCGAACTCGCAAAGTCGTTTCGGATCATAGTTATGGACAGCCGCGGCCACGGACGCAGCACCCGGGATAATCGGCCGCTGACCTATGACCTGATGGCATCCGACGTCATCGCGCTGATGAAGCATTTGAACGCCTCCAAAGCCGCGATCATCGGTTGGAGCGATGGAGCGATAATCGGCCTGAAACTAGCGATCCGCAATCCGGACCAACTTAGTGGCCTGTTCGCCTTTGGGGCGAACAGTCACCCTTCTGGTTTGTACGACCTGTCCGACAGCAAGATATTTGAGCGCTATCTTAAGCGGGCCCGCAAAGAGTACGAGACACTGTCTTCCACACCGGGCGAGTATGACGATTTTTTACGTCAGATGTCGGCAATGTGGGCCTCACAGCCGGACCTTGCCGAGAAAGATCTGCGCAGCATTACAGTTCCTGTCTGGATTGCAGACGGCGACCACGAGGAAGTCATCAGGCGTAAGGATACACTATTCATCGCCGACAGCATTCCGGCTTCCGGTCTCTTACTCCAACCCGAAGTCAGCCATTTTTCTTTCTTGCAGGATCCGCATCAGTTCACCGACGACGTTCTTTGCTTTCTGCAGGCGAGAGGCGTCGGCAAAAAGGCGAGTTCTAACGCCGGCTCATGTCGCGCCAATTGATCCATTAAGTGATCCTGGACGCACACACCAAGACCTGTGTGCCTTCGAGCTGACAACCGGTGTGATCGCGCGACCGCTCGCTCCAGTTCACATCATCGCCGTGGCATCGCCCTTCTAAATGGAAGAAAAGGTGCCGCGGCGCGATCCTGGAGGTACCCCGGTACCGGGCGGCACCGCCATGCGTTCGTTCCCTATCGCTTAGCTTTAATAGGTAACTCTGGCACGGGTTTGTACGGTGCCAGACCCTTCCTTGGGTCATCGTGCCACCACGTCCCTTCTTTAAAGGGAGACCCGGCTGTGTCAGGGCCAGCGCCTGGATCTGGCTCTTTTTGTCGACGGAGAGGACAAGGGCATGGGCTGGAGGGCAGACATAGAGTCCCACGACGTCATGCAGTTTCTCGGCAAAAGCCTTGTCATTCGACAGTTTGAAGCTGCGCCAGCGGTACGGTGCGAGGCCGTGCTCGTGCCAGATCTTGACGACCGAAGAGGCCGCGATTCCGACGGCGTTGGCCACCGCACGCACAGTCCAGTGCGAGGCCTCCAGCCTGGGCGTTTCCAGCGTCCGCGTGGCAACCTGATCAACCAGTTCCGGGTCGAGGGGCGCGATGCCGGGTGACCGGCTCTTGTCGCGCAGAAGGCCATCGACGCGCTCGGCCATGAAACGCTCCTGCCATCGCCACACACGGTTTTCGACTTGCCGGTTGCCGCCATGATCGCCACCGTTCCCAGACCGTCATCGCTCATACGTGTTTCTGTGGCGAACCGCGGTTCGCCACGGTGGCTTCGAGCCGAACCCTGTCGGCGGCGGTGATGCCAAATTCAATCCCGGAGCGCTTGGCGGTTCGTCGCCATTCGAGAACCCATGGGAATCCAAAAACGGATAGGTCTTGTCGCCCAAGGCATCTTCGCCGACCTGTCGCGTCGTCATCATCACATGCGCATGGTGATTGCGAACATCGCTGGCGTCATGCGGCGCATGGATCGCGAAATCCACCGCTGCGCCATAGCGATCGGCCAAATCCTGCGCGAACGCGCGCGTCGCCTCCAACCGCCCCTCCGCCGACAGCTCATGCGGAAGCGCGATCTCGAACTCACGGCCGACACGCGCGTCCTTGCGCTTTTCCGAAAGCTCCGCCGCATTCCACAAGGCCGAACGGTCCAGAGCCCAATCGGCGGAAACGCCTGGCCTAGGAAGGACGATCTCGCAAGCTCGACGCCCTCTTTTCGGGTGAAGTCATGCACAAACCCGTCGCGCTCGTATCGCGTTCAGTGCCGAGACCAACAACGCCCATGGCGGGCGACGCGTCCTGATTTCGTTCAGCCTGGCGTCGTGTTTCCCGCGACCGGCACGCGTCCCGAACATATGGCCACAGTCGAGGATCCACATCTGCTACCGGAAGCAAAGGAGCTTGCCGCTGCTGACAGTGGGTGGTCCGCTGTTGCGCCACCATCTGCGGCTGTTGCCCGCGACCTGCCGTGCCACTTCGGGCTTGGTCAAAGACGGCGCACTAAGCCAACAGCACGGGCGGCCTGCCCCGTCGTGTGCTCTCGCGTTCCACTACTTCGAATCCCACGTCGACAATCCGAGAGGAGTGGTCGTTGCCTTGGAGGCGGCTGACGATGATTTCCGCAGCCTTCCGCCCGAGACCTACCCGGTCGACTTTTACCGTTGTAAGGGAGGGATTTATCGACCTGGCGATGGCGAGATCGCCAAAACCGGCTATTGCAAGCCGCTCTGGAACGGCGATTCCACGCCGTTGGCACTCCAGTAGGCCGCCGACCGCCATTACATCCGTGGCGAACGTCAGGGCCTCGACCTTGACGCCGGAGGCCATCACCAGCCGGACCGCCTCCGCTCCACCATTAAAACTGTTTTCACAGCGGATGACGTCCACCTCAAGGCCAGCTTCCGCAGAGGTCACCCACTGGAAACCCGCCAGGCGGTCATCGATACGGCCGTTAAGATCCTTGTTTACCGTGACGTGCCAGATACGGCGAAAGCCGCGGTCGATGAGCAATCTCGTCAGATCGACGCTGGCATTGAAATTCGAGTATCCGACGACCGTGTCGATCGGGTCGTCCGTCAGGTTGCTCCCTTCCACCACGGGAATTCCCGATCGCTCCAAGGCAGTGCGCACGGCCTCCGTATGACGCACCCCTGTGACGTAGATGGCATCGGGCCGGCGAGCCAGGAATGCTTTGATGACCTGCAGCTTGACCTCATCCGAATAACCGCATGCGCCGATCATCAGGTTCATGCGATACGGATGCAGGACGTCGCTCATACTCTGGATGATTTCGAAATGCTGCGTATAGCCGAGCACCGGGATAATCGCGGCGATCAAACCCGTTCGATTGGCTGCCAGACTGCGGGCCACCAGGTTGGGCACGTAGCCTAGTTCGGCAATTGCGTCCAAGACCTTTTGTCGCGTAATGGCCGAGACTTTTGCCGAGCCGTTCAGGACTCGCGAAACCGTGCCGACGCCGACCTCCGCCCGTTTGGCGACGTCCAACAAGCGAACCGTACTGCCCACCTTGGCCTCCGAATGTCCAGTGTTTGAATAAAAAAATCGTGTGGTGCTATCCATAGCAAATTCGTGGAAGCGCTTCCACATTTTTCTTGACGGAGGAGGGAAAATGCATAAATGGTATGGAAGCGCTTCCACCAGCGGCAGGCGCGGTTTTTCGGAGGACTCGATTGTTCATTTTGCCGACGCATCGCCAAATGAGGCTGCGATCCGGACTGGTGGAGCGAAAGGCCTCGGCTGGCCATCGCCAAACGTCTCTCGGACGACGGCTGCCACGTCGTCCTCTGAAACATCGACCTTACAAGGTTTTGATGAAGCTCAAGCCGGCTTCGCGACAGCCATGAAGCAGCTCGTGGACGTCGCCGACATGATGCGGTCGAGGAAGCGTTTTGCAACACCGTCGAGAGGCTGCGGCAGGTCAATATTCGGGTCAATTACGCTGGCGACGGATCGCAGTGGCAGCGGGCCCGCGCGATAGAGGAGAAATCTCACGCCAGCGCCAGAAGTGGGGGCTGCAGCCCAAGCTTCTTTGAACAGCAAAAACCATACTCCGAGGAAAAGGCATGTTTAGTCACCAGGAAGATAAACTAGGATGGGGCCGCTCCAAGACCAGTAAAGCCTATAAAGCATTGAAGAAGCTTGTCGTCTATTATCAGGTGCCCCCTTGTACGCGACTCGATGCGATTGTAATCAGCAAAATGCTGGATACGAGCATTACCCCGGTGCGCGAGGCATTGATTCAGCTCGAAACCGAAGAGTACATCGAGAGCTCTCTCGGGAATGGCTACTACACCCAGAAGCTGGATGCAAAGAAACTGGCCGATCATTTTGATTTTATTAAAATGGTCCTCACGCATATGCTCAGAGAAAACCTATATGAGCATTCTAAGTTTGTGAAGCTTCCCAGCTGGGACGATTATTGCTCGGTCAGCGAGTTCCTTCAGTTATTTTGCGAAAGGATCGCAGGGGCTACGAACAACAGCAGAACGACCGACCGCGTGCATGAGTCCATCCTTCGGACGAGATACGTTCGTTGGTTGGACTTGCAACGGCCGGAGCGTCTAACATGTATCAGAGATGATATGAGCGAGGTTATGGAGCTTCTTGATAGGCGAGACAAGAATGGGACGATCGCAAATCTTGATCGGCAATTCAGTGCGATAATTAACACTCTTCCCGATCTTGTGCTGGACGGCAATGATCGTGCCGCGAAAACGAAAGAGAGCTGGCTGGAGACATTGTTGTCGAATTGGGCTGAGAGCTGACCCGGCGGTTTTCACCGAGATGTGGCTCTGGCTCACATTTTCCGCTGTTGAGGCCGGCGCTTTTGCTGATTTACAATACGTTCCGCCTTTAGCTATCAAGGCCCGGACGATGCAGCCATCTTGTGGCCGGGCCGCCGACCACCAGCGGGGGCGGTTTGCGGTCCAGCATTCGCGCAAGCCATGGGTCCACGGTCGAGCTTTTACGCTTTGCCCAGCGCACGGCCGCTCCGGCCGAGGATCAACAGTCGGCTCTATCTACTCGACGCGTGACAAGCTGCGGGTCGAACTCCGATAGATGTCAACGCTCGGCTGTGAAAATACTCTCTCCTACCGGCAGAAAGGTCCCCCGGCCGCAGCGGGTCGGAACGCATCCAGCGTCATGGTGAAAACTTTGGAATCGCGTACGCGCGTCTGGTGCAGCTACCAACTATCCATTTCCAGACCACATGACCTTGCGCTCATTCTCCTCAGGTGAAGTCGCCGAGCTCTAGGTGTGTTGCGCCAGTTGTCACTTGATGGTCTAGGGCCAACACCGGAGCTAGGGACCGCAGGGCGACGCTCTATAGGCTTCGACAGATCAACGACTTTCGTGCTTATCTCGCTTCCGGTGACGAGGCCCGACCCACGCCACGTCTGAGAGCACGAAGCGGTCGCACTACTGCGGAGCGGATTAGGGACTGGTCTGAGAGATACTTGTATCTGGGGGTAAGCTCAAGGTTTCTGCGAAAGGCACGGCTGCTGAGCAGTTGGGCCGCCCTTAGATTGTCCGAAAACGAGCGATTCCGCACAGGGCTAAAAGCACTGCCCACAAATTATCTTGACAGGATTATGAACAGTTGAAACATTTCGGACAACCTATTCGGACGAAACGATCCTATGCCACGTACCTTCGCCTATGTTCGCGTCTCCACGACGGGACAAACCACCGACAATCAGATTCGAGACATCGAAGCCGCCGGATTCCAGGTCGAGCCACGCCGGATCGTCACCGAGACGGTTTCCGGCAGCGCCGCCATTGCGCAGCGCCGCGGCTTTTCCCGGCTCATAGACAAGCTGGAGGCCGGGGACATTCTGATTGTGACCAAGCTCGATCGTCTCGGCCGCGACGCCATCGATGTCAGCTCGACCGTGAAGGCACTGGCCGAGATCGGCGTGCGTGTCTATTGCCTCGCGCTAGGCGGGGCCGACTTCACCAGCTCGGCCGGAACGATGACTATGAACGTGCTCAATGCTGTCGCTCAGTTCGAGAGGGATTTGCTCATCGAGCGGACGCAATCCGGCCTCAAGCGCGCCAAATCGGAGGGAAAGACCCTCGGCCGTCCCTCGACGCTCAACGAAAAACAAAAACAGGATGTACGCAAAGATCTCGGGGCTGGGATCAGCGTTTCGGCCATCGCCAGGAAATTCACCACCAGCCGGCAGACCATCATGCGGGTTCGCGACGAACGTTCACGATCCGTTTGACCTTAGCGTGTCTGGGGAACAGTTCTTGTTCCAACCCGTAGATGGCTTGCAAAAGCATTGCACGCAGAAGCTTCTCAGGCGCGATCGATGGCCGCCCGATCAGTAACAAGAGCGCCGCAATCTCCGTTGCAGAAGCCAGCGAGTTGTCCACGATTGCCGGATTGCCCGCAGCTCACGGCCAAAGCCTCCAGGCCAGCTTCTGTTTCGACAACCTGGCAGGGCAGAATCCGCAGGTCTTTCGATTTAAGAGCCCCTTGTCTGCAATTCCTCTCTACCTGACACCCAATCCGATATTTCGATCAGGCGTCGGTTCTCAATGTCAAGCGCTGAGGTCGCACATACTCCATTCACTTCCTCGATCAAGTTAGGTTAGGAACGGCCTCCCTCGAGCGCAGCGCGGCGAGTGTTAGGTTTGGCAAGATCAGGTTTCAACAACGGTGTCGGCAAGTTGGCCGAGCGTCATCGGACGAATGGGCGCACGCACAGTTGCCGGTGGAGGCGGGGATTGTCCACGTCGTATTTTTGGTGCGATCATCGCAGTAGCTGCCATTGAGCACATTTGAGCACGGCAAGGCCCCATGCCAACACGGGTTTGGACCTTGAGGTGCCGAAGACCAGACGCTCCGCATGAGCTGGCTTCGGCAATTTGGGCGGCTGTGACTTCCTCACACCGGCAAACGATCGTGTCGCCGCTCAGTATCAACATGGTTTCAGGTGTACGAAAAATCGTATCGATGAATGCCCGTGCAGCGGCAAGTCGCTTAATGGCGCTTTGTAGCGGCGCGGCCAGCGTGCTGAGTGATTGATCGGAGATCCGGCCCAACCGATGGGCAATCCGAAGAATGCTCAATCGGCCGGACATCTCTGCCGCCTCGTCGCCGAGTATCCCCCCGCTGTCGCCGGCGACCATCAGGTTTTCAGCGGACGTCTCCTGCCATTCGTCTACTACGGGTTGCCAGCATTCTTGAGAATCATTCCAGCCATGGGCCACACCAGCAAGGCGGGTAAGCTGAGTATTAGGAACCACACCGAAGTGGAGCAGAACAGTATCGCATTCAATCAACCCCGAGGCACCCCGGGCTTGATACTTCACCCCCTCAACGCGGTTGTCGCCGGTGATCGTCGCCTGTTTCAGCGAAAACACTTTAGGCACGGGTGGGGTTTGCGTGAGCAACTGCAATCCTTGTTTGAGCAAGGTTGTCGACCTCAAGGCGGCGGGCAGATAAGGTATTGCGCGAAGGAAATCGGCAGGCCCTGTCGTTTGAAGTAAGCCAACCACATTCGCACCGGCATTGGTCAGTTGCCGGGCGGTCAGAAGAAGCAGGGGCCCGCAGCCGAGCAGCACGATCCGACCCTTCACCGGGTGTCCGGACGTTTTCAACATCGTTTGCGCTGCGCCGGCGCTCATCACCCCGGGCAAGTGCCACCCTTCCAACGGAACAGGCCTCTCATAGGCGCCTGGAGCAGCAACCACGGCGTTCGCCGGGACGGTGAAGCTCTGCCCATGACGAAGATAGCTAATCTGCCGTCCGCCGGATGAGATATCCCATACCGAAGCCTGATCGAGAAAACGAGTTTCGCTCTCGCGAAACCGGCGTGTGAGTTCAAGACCATTTTGCTCTGATGCGGGAAAATCGTTTCCTGCAGTGCGAAGGCGCCGATATTGCAGTTCAATCGCGCGGAACCGCTGCCCACCGGGAGCCGGCTGCTCGTCCAAAACGAGTGCCTTCAGTCCAAAGCTCGAGGCCTGAATGGCTGCTGCCATTCCGGCAGGTCCGGCGCCAATGATCACGACATCATGGCTCACGTGGTCCGTCCTCCTCCGTCAGCCGGCGGAGTCCCGTCTGCCGACGGACCTTCATGTGTTGCCGCACTGTTGTGATGCACGCCCGCTGATTAGCAAGCCCGTCTATCTCAACCAGACACTCGTGACAGACGCCAATGAGACAATATGGTCCCCGAGTGCGACCGCTCGTCCGGATGCCGGTGATCATCACACCCGAAGCCAGAAGAGCCGTCGCAACTGTTTCGCCTGCGCAAGCCTCGATTGCCTCGTCTTCGAACTTGAAAGAAACTTTAAGAGATGGTCCGGGCAGATCATACGGCGGACGCATTTTGCAGCCTCCCTAACCCGAAGGGCTCCAGCAACGCATCTTTTCGCCCACCCAGAATCCACTTTGGCAGCAGGCGCCTGTGAAGAGCTGCCAGCGTGATCCCGCTATGACAGGTGATGACGAATGCGCCCGGGTATTCACGCGACTCTTGATAGACGGGGTATCCGTCCTCTGTTCTCGGCCGCAAGGCGGCCCAGCACCGATTGATTTGCACCGAACGGAGAGCTGGCAGGCGTTCTACGGCTTTCATCGCCAGTGACTTCAGGACAGAGACGGTGGTGCGGTCATCATATCCAACCTCTTCGGTGGAAACGCCAATCATGATCGTTCCCTCCGGATTCTGGCGCAAAAGCCCGCTGATTGGGTAAGGGAAGGACTGCTCTACGCGTTCGGTGACCATCATCTGACCTCGCTGCGGTCGCACTTTGACCGAAATGCCAACTTGTGACGCCAGGTCCGGCGTTCCCAGCCCCGCGGCGATCACCAGTCTCGGGGCCGAGAGGGAACCCCACTGGCCATGGGCAGTGAACATGCCTCCTTGGTGCTCGATGCTGCCGACGCGGTGATCACGAAGAACCCATCCCCCATGACGCCGGATGGCGTTTATAAGGCCCGAGTAAAGCCTCAGTGGCTCAGCGAGCCCGTCAAGCGGGCTGAAGGAACCGCCAGCCACGCGCTCACCGAGTCGCACATTCCCGAGCAGTTGTTGGAGATCGGCTCGATTGAGAATGTCATGCCGATAATCCGCACCGACGCGTCGGGCGTATTCAGCGACTTTCTCGGCGTGGGCCGCGAATTCCGCATCTCCGACCGGGAGATAGATCTTCCCTTTGAGGTCGAAGACCGGATCGATCCCGGTCTGCTCTCTCAGCGTACTGGCGAATTCCGGCCACAGCCGGCTCGACGCGTATGAGAGCCGAAAGTACGCAAGATTGTTGAAGCCCTTGTTGGAGATCGAAATCATTCCGAAATTGCCACGGCTGGCGCTGAAATCGGAATCCTCGGCATCGAGCACCCCGACGCGGGCGCCCTCCGCTGCCAAACCATAGGCGATGCTGGCTCCGACCACTCCCCCGCCGACAATGAGCACATCGGCCTTGTGTTGATTGCCATTCGTCATCGGTTCAGCTTGCGTTTGACCAAGGGTGCTCTCCACGTCGCGAATAACGGTGCGTGAACAAATCGGAGGACCTTTAAAGCAATGTCGGCGAGGGGAATCGCTGTACCCTCTCAACTACGGCTGTTTGGTCAATCTGTCACAAACTCACGATGATCAATATTCTTTAAACACACGGTCAATGCAAGTTGCGTGGTGAATATATGCGAATATATATTCCCGGGATACATTTCCGTTGTGTTGACAGAGGCAATCGCCCAACGTATTTCGTAAATACAACGTTCACGCTGGGAAGGGAATCATGACTGTTGAGTTTCTCATAGAACGTGCGCCGGGCGTTGCTCCCGGTAGAAGTTCGGCGTCGTCTTACGGCGGATTGGTCTGGACGGTAGCGACGGCGCTCGACAAAACCCTCGATTTCAAGGGTCAGATCGCGGCAAGCTTTGAAAAGATCGAGCGAGTGCTTGCCCAGTTCGGAACGGATAAGCGCTACCTGCTTTCCGTTAATGTCTTTTTGTCTGATCTGGGCAGCAAAGCTGAATTCGACGTCGCATGGAGGCAATGGGTCGGTGACGATCCCGACCACTGGCCGCAAAGGGCCTGCATGGGTACAGTGTTGTCACCCGGAACCCTGGTGGAGATTGCCGTTGTGGCCGCAAAGCAAGAATGAGCGGCGTCTAGTCTTAGGCCCCGTTGACAAAGTATGGCAGCCATATCTTGGCGGCGGCCAGGGCGAGGAATGCTGAGAAGGATTTTCGGGTCTTGTCGTATCGGGTCGCAATGCGACGGAACTGTTTGAGGCGGTTGAACATCCGT
>Ga0228711_1012488_pt1 | contig 10374 bp, 8 predicted proteins | sample MedpolnodulmetaG_2_FD_177996 | JGI IMG/M metagenome (GOLD analysis project Ga0228711, IMG submission 177996) | Root nodule microbial communities from Medicago polymorpha collected in Santa Monica, California, United States - brown nodules | ecosystem: Host-associated > Plants > Roots > Nodule...
TTATTTGACTTTCTTCGTCTCATATACGATTGTCTTTATGAGGGGGAGACATAAATGTGTTCTGCACTCTTTTTCCCTTAACCATGGTTTTATCCCTTTGGGTTTTCCTAGTAAGGTTTTTAACGAGACAGATTATCACACAAAAGGATGTTGTACTCTTTTTCCTTCACTCGAATTTTTTTTTCCATCGGGTTTTTCTCTAGTAAGGTTTTAATGAGGCATATCCTTGATGGACATCCAAGGGGGAGTGTTATGAATATTATAAGTGGATGTCCATGTAGCAATTGGTTTATTGGGTCATATTGTTTGTTTATTGGGCTATATTATGCTTGCCCACCAAGTCATTGTATTTTTCTATAAATAGAGCTCATATGTAACCTAATTGTATAACACAAGAAAATAATAAAATCATCTCTCTTCTCTTTCTTTCTCCTTCTCTACTTCTCTCTACTTTATTCCTGTTCCTATTTCTTTAGTTTCATAACAGCAATTGATTTATGATTTTTTTTATAATTATTATTATTAGTTTCCTGTTTATCATATGTTCCAATCCTCCCTAAAAAAAAAATCATCTTGTTCCAACCCCACATCATCACCTTTTAGGCTGTTACAATCGAGTTGTAAACTATGCTTCTCTCATTTTCAATCCTATCCCTATTTCTTGTTACAATACAATTATAGATTATTCTTCTTCTTGAAAGTTTGGTGTTGGTGCCACTGTTTTTAGTGTATTTACAACAGAATAGGACACACCACCACCATTTCTTCTTAGCAATTGAACTGCAAACTTTCGAAGAAAAAGTGAAAATCAATAATGCTGTTGTGATGGTGAAGGGTGAAGGCCGAAGGGTAATGGTACAAAATCGTAACACAAGAGGAATTGGGTTTTTTAAGATTCTGTTACTAATTATTAATAAAATAACAATAAAACAAATTATATTATAATTCAATTTCTTTATTTGATCTACTCACCCATGCATTATTAATATGCTCTCTGTCGTCGTTGATGCAACCTGTGGGCATTCATGTCATAGTCTCCTTGACTACATATGGATAAGCCACTTGCAAAAATAATGACCTTCATCGGAGAAAACCTTTGCATAATTTTCATCTGTATATATTGACAAAGTTTGAAAATTCTTCTGCAATAATGAATATCAGAAATCAAAATGGCTGTACATCATGATTGAAATTTTTTGCTTTTGTTTTTATTTTATTTTTCTTCTATATTTTGATTCCCTTATTGTTATCTCATTTTTATTTAGATATGCTTATGTTACTATTCTTTAATTTTTCGTAGGTTTCATCTAAGTAAATATTATTTGAAGCCTTGTCTTGACACTTAAGTGTGTATCTATAATCTATCTCAGTTACAATTTGAATGTTTATGTTGTTCTACAAATAAGTTGTTTTTGTTTTTATTTAAAGAGTGGTGATACATGCACACCCATAGGTGGCATACACACTCAAACCTCCACACAAACATGAGACATGTGGCCTAGACCTCATAAATACTTTGTCTCTTTTTCCATTCATCTATCTCTCTCCTCTCAAATATGTTGGGGTGTATGGGTGGTATGAAAATATGAGTGGTCTACCAATCATTTTTCTTATTTAAAATAGATAAGTGAAGAAAATTGCAATTATGAACCCACACCCCATCATATTCATCTTTTGAATATTTAACCATTTGAATTATATACACGAGTCACAAATAGGTTTCTTTTATTCTTACATTTATTTATTCATTTTGTCATCTTGTTGAACCATAAAATAATAAACTTAATTGCACTTTTCAACTTCAAAAGAAGTTAATAACTGGATTGTGGGATTTTAAACCAATTTTCTTTTTTTTGTTTGGGCATCATGTTTTTACTGTGGGAAATGTTAATGTGTGTCCTTATGACACAAGTTAAGATTATAAAGATAGAAATTATGCATCGTAAATTATGTCAATTTATTTTTTACAAGATTGAAATTTAATGCTTCTCAATAAATACTTACACTTTATAGAAATTTTAACATGTGCTTTTAGGGCACAGGTTAATATAACCTTTTTACTATTTGGATTTGGTATTCCGCCCATCAAAATTTTCTCACCCATCTCTCATAGCCACCATGACTTTTCTTTAAAGTCATAAAGATTAAAAACGCAAAAAAAATGTAAAATTTTTTGAAATCCTAACTAGGGTTTTCATTTGCTCTCACATATATGAGCTGATTTTCGACGTTTTTTTATTTTTAATTTTAAAGAAATGTTGAACGGACTATGAAAGTTGGATGTCACGTCAATAAATTATGTCTTCTCAATGTAAATAAAAAAATAACCCTACATAAACCAAATATGGGTTAACTTGTGATTTTTTTTTTGGATAAAAAGGCATTCGTTCATTCAAATTTATACAATTATTGAACATTACAAATTCAAAATCACTAAAATTGAAAAGGATGAAATATACGAAAACTCACGACATCCAGATTAATAACATACAAATGTAAAATATCTACAAATATGACAAAGCCTATAAATATGACGAAAGTAAAGTGTCTGAAATACTCGTGCCTCTAAATTTGTAACATTGAAAACGACGATGTCATTGATTGAATTTGCAATGCATTAATTCATGGTCAATCTATCAATATGAACCGAACAAACACAACAATAAGAAGGGAAAACAAAACAACATTACAACAAGACGGAAAAGCAAAACAACGTCATATTAAGACAACGAAATCACAAAAGGAAAAATAAAATATTTACGAACATCATTTATTTAAACAAAATGAAATAAAAATAATTTAGAAGAATGGTTTCGAATTCAAGTGGACCCAAAAAAAGAAAAAAGGAAAAAGAGTGTTTGTCTTGTGTGGCTGCTAGGTTTAGAGAAAGAGTGTGAGTTATTGTGTTCAAGTTCAAGATTGAATATTTGAGAGCAATATTGGAACTTTTGCCGACACCAAAACAAATAACACACTAATAGATGTGACATTGACGCAACAATGCATCAAGCAAGTTGCAGCATCTTCCCTAAAATAGTTTGGCAACATATCCATTGCATTAATTAGTATGCGGTATGCCTTCTGTTCGGTGTTTATAATCTTATGATTAGTCTTCAAACAAAACTATATATCACGATACTTATGATGATTACAAATCATATAAAGTAATGAATTTTATATTGCAGATTCAATCAACCAAACTATGATTTGCAGTGTGTTCGGTTTCCAATTTCAAATCGCACTCGCATTTAGTTTTATCGGTATTTTGAGTCGGGCAATATCCTAATCATTCAACAATGGTTCTGCTGGGTCCATATAATTAAATGTATCACATAATTTGATGCATATTTGGCAAGTTGTCTAGTTGGTATTAGGAAGCTTCCTAGAGGACCCTTGATCGGTACACACGTTTTGATGCTTTCAGGACAGTCTAAAACATTGTGGATTAGGGAAATGCTAATCTGACACCGTTAAGAAAGCAAATATAGTAGTATTGCATTAGAGTTTATGTAATTAGTTTCTCAAAGAATAATGTTATATCTTCAGAAAACTTTTATCTTGAATGATTCATGAAATATAATTTAACCAATCAAATTTCGTCCTTGGCCGGAAATCACAGCAGTAACTTATGAATGAATGACTTTCAAATACTTGGCTGAATATGTGTGATGATTTGATCCGGATATGTTCTCTCGCAACTTAAACCATTTTCTTTCCTAAAAAATGTAATAAATTTTGTTTTTAATTTAAAACTTGCTTTCTTTTACTACCTTAGTTAGTGCCTTGAAAATACAAGTTAACATGACTCATTGTTGTATTTGACTTAGATCAACACATATAAGTTTGACAAATTTCAATCATTTTGTGATAGTTTTGAGACAACTATTTCACTTACTTAATGTTAAAAATAAAAAAAAAACTATTTCACTTACTTATTGTTCAAAAAAAAAACTATTTCACTTACTTTTATTGTGTTTTTAGTATCATTCTATTGTTTTACTTCATCCGTCCTATATTAGATGACTTGTTTGACAATGTGCATTTTTGACCTAACATATTTTGATCATATTGTTCTACTAATATACAACGATAAATTATATCATATAAGATGTTGTTGGATTCGTCTCGATTAATATTTTCAAAATATTAAATTTTCATAATTTTTTCAAATAAATAATTAACGATATTAAAGATAAAAAAAATGCATTAATATGTGTGTCTGAGTCAACCAAATCATCTAATATGGAATGGAGGGAGTAGTTTTTTCGTGTTACTTAATAAGATAATTGTCTTGCCTTTATCATTATAAAGAAATACAGCGGTGTGGAGTCATGATTTACTCTCCAAATATTAGCTATTCAATATAGATAAATGTATTATTAAAAATAAAATATATTAATAATCATACAATGAATTCCTTAAAAAAAATAATGATACGATGAATATTTCATACTTTAATACACCTCTATAGTCGAAGCTGGAGGTTGACAAATGTTTAGACTATCTCTGAAGTCATCAAATAACAGCAGCGGATGACCCTTTGTAAAAATGCCAGCTATTTGATAAGGTGAAGGAACTTGCATAACACGAACTTGACCTCGAGCAACCTTTTCACGCACAAAGTGAATATATATCTCAATATGTTTCATGTGTTGGTGTTGAATAGGATTACTTTCGTGAACATGAATTGAAGTTCTAAGAATAAGTTTCGAAGCCAACAAGAATCATAAACAACAGTAGCAACACACAATACTCTACTTTACCCCTCCCTTTCACAATAACGATCTGAATCAAATGCCACATTTTACAAAATAGTTCTCGGCAATGAGTTTTCAACTTCAAATCATACACCTCAAAAACATAAATAATATATGAATATTCATTTCTCATGGTAATATCATTTATAACGGTGCCCAATTAAAAGAAGAGAAAATACATACACATAAGACTCTACAAGTAAAACACATAAGTTGATCCTTAACCATGAATTAGAACGACAAGGTATAAGATCCCACCAAAGACATCAAATCTGACTGTCAAATTGCTACACCTCCAAAGCCTTTGTCATTTCCCGCAAAGCACAATCCCTATTTTGATGTGGGGCAAAGCCCGATTCACAAATTAAAGTAAATGGTCACGAACTAAAAACATCATAATTACAAAACTACAGCAAGCATAACATACATAAGTGGTAAATGGCATTAACATAAACACTTTCACACAAAATACAATGATTCACAATTAGCTAGAAAATGCAGGCTCTACATATGTGATACAACCTCCACTGGCCTATCACATGCAAAAGATTCCGGAATAATCTACTCCATAAAGGGTCGTAGGCAAAACCTACTAAGAAATTCATGATTCTCATACTGACACATCTGAGGTAAACCCCCTACAATGGTCGAGCAATCCTGTGGTCACCATTCTAACGCATCTGAGGAAAACCCTCACACAATGGTCGAGCAACCAATAATAAACATAATATATAAATTAATGTACAATAGAGATAAGGATAGAGTTTGTTACCTGATATCACTGTCACAATATGCTCCACTGCCTTAGGAATAGATTCTGCAACAACCAGAAGTTATGCGCTCCACACCTCAGGTTTAAGAACAAAAGTTCCTCACTTGTATTTCTCTATTGTGAATATCAGAATTTGAAATCATTTTATGGTATACCGTATACATAGCTAATAGCTTAAAAGCCTTTTTTTTTTCCTTAATCCAAACCTTTCAAATCATCATGAGTTCATCCTCAGATTTGAAACAGAAAACAACAACTCCAATACCATATCCACTAAAATGGACAAATTAATTGTCCTTAATGCAGGATCTCAACTATCCATCAAACTTGATGGAGACAATTATCTAGCTTGGAGAATTCAATTCTCTGCATTGCTGGTAGGCTTTGACGTGTTTGGCTATGTTGATGGCAGCAATCTCTGTCCTGCCAAAACACAAGTGGTTGCTGGCAGTGCAACCACAAATCCTGCATATACCTGTTGGATCCGCCAAGGTCAATTGATTCTTCATGGAATCGTCTCTTGTCACTACAACAGTGGTGACACATTTAGGTACTGTCAAAACATCTCAACAAGCATGGAACATCCTTCAAACCATGTATGTTGGCCGATCCCGAGTCCGTGTGATGGCACTTAAACAACACATTTCTACATTCACAAAGGGGACTCAAACCATGGCGGTCTATCTTCAAGGAATTAAAGCAATCTCTGATGAACTTTCCATTATTGACAATCCATTGGATAACACTGATTTGGTTATTCACACTTTGAATGGAATAAGCTCTCAGTATAAAGAAATCTCAGCAACTCTTAGAAGTCGGGAGACACCAATTGAATTTGCAGAACTACATGAGAAGCTGATGGATTTTGAAACTCTGATGCAACGTGATAATCCAGTCCCTCCAGAACCTACAGTTGTCACTACCAATGTTGCCACTCGCAGTAAAAACCAATATCAAGGCCAGCACCAAGGAAAAGCTCCAAACTGCAACACATCAGCTACTGGACAACACTCAGATTGCAGAATTGTTTATCAATATTGTGAGAAACCAGGCCACTCAGCTAAGATCTGTTACAAAATCAAAGGTTACCCCAACCGCAACCATATGCAGCCATCTGCTAATATATCAAGATATCAAAATTAGAATCTAGTCCACAACAACTGGATCATGGACATTGGAGTTTCCCATCATATCACTCAAGATCTTCAACAATTATCTCTTGCTCAACCTTATCTAGGATCAGATCAAGTTCAAGTTGGTGATGGTACAGGTTTGAAAATATCTCATACTGGTCAAACATTCATTTTAACACCTAAAAAGCCTTTGTGTCTTAAAAATGTTTTACATGTTCCTAACATACAAACAAATTTACTCTCTGTTTCAAAACTGTTCAAAACTAATCAGTGTTCTGTTGAATTTTTTTCAAATTACTTTGTTGTGAAGGATTTGAAGTCGGTCCAAGCACTACTACAAGGACCACTTAAACAAGACCTCTACCATCTTCCCATCAAGCCACCAACATCATCAAATCCACCTCATGCATCAAGTTTTCTAATTCCCATAAAATCTCCTACCTACATCGAATGTAGCTCATGTCATTGTGCCAAAAGTCATAAACTCCCATTTTCATATCATAGTCTTAAAAGCACAAGACCTCTTGAGCTGATTTATTCGGATGTATGGGGCCCTGCTCCTATTAGGTCTTTAGATGGTTTCGTTTATTATGTAATTTTTATTTATCATTCCTCCAAATACATTTGGCTTTATCCAATGAAATTGAAGTCTGATGTCTTCTCAATTTTTAGTCAATTTAAATCACTTGTTGAGAAATTCTTTAATTTACCCCTCATCTCATTTTATTCTGATAGCGGTGATGAATTTATTAAATTAAAATCATTGCTTGAAACTCATGGAATTAGCCATTTCACATCACCACCGTACACACCAGAATTAAAAGGCACTGTCGAGCGTCGACATAGACACATAGTTGAAACCGGTTGTACCCTCCTTCACCATGCTAATTTACCATCTCAATTTTGGAGTTATGCCTTTAATACCGCCACTTACCTAATTAATAGAATGCCAACACCGAATTTGTAATTGCAGTCACCATACCAAATCTTGTTCAACAATCCTCCCAATTACAATCACCTCCATTCATTTGGATGTCTATGTTTTCCTTGGCTTCGACCATATACCACAAACAAACTACAAAATAGATCCAAACCATGTATATTCTTAGAATACTCCAACACCCACCATGCCTATCTATGCATTGATCATTCAACGAACCGAATCTACATCTCAAGACATGTACAGTTCATAGAAAACTCGTTCCCATACCAGACTCTTACACAACTTCAACAAACACCACCAGCCGAACCTATATTGGACTCTCCTCCACACACATTAATACCTTCTCCAAATCCAATGCACAACCAGCAAGAACAAGCCATAACCTTTTCCCCATTACTAACAACCATACAAATAAGCCCAGTGGTCACTGTTTCAGAACCAGTAGTAGTGCCAAATTCGACTTCAAGTTGCGGTAATGCTCCTTCCACAAGTATACTTGCATCCATTAGTACAAACACTAGATCTTCTACTGCTAACCCATCTCGCAGTCCCATTCATACCATATCCAAAAGTAACATTTTCAAACTGAAAAAATCTTCATGGCTACAAAACATGATCTGCTAGAAAACATTGAACCACCAGCAATTACTCAAGCTTTAACAATTCCTAAATGGCGATAAGCTTGCTCAGCAGAATTTGATGCTCTCTTACACAATGGCACTTGGACATTGGTACCCAAGAACATTGTTGGCTGCAAGTGGTTATTTAGAGTCAAGAGAAATCCTGATGGTACAATTGCCAGATACAAAGCTAGACTAGTTGCAAAAGGCTTCACTCAAACACCCTACATAGACTTTAAAGAAACATTTGCACCTGTGGTAAAACCTCAAACAATCAAAATTGTCCTCACCATAGCACTTGCACATGGCTGACCAATGCACCAACTTGATGTCAATAACGCTTTCCTTCAAGGAAATCTCACAGAAGAAGTCTATATGCAACAACCACCGGGTTTTATCCACAAATATTTTCCAAATTATATTTTCAAACTACGTAAAGCAATCTACGGTCTTAGATAAGCTCCTCATGCTTGGCATGAAGCACTTAAATCATATGTAGTCTCCTATGGGTTTGCAACAAGCTGCAGCGACTCCTCCTTATTCATTTACAATAAGGATGGAGTTCAATCTTTCTTACTTGTGTATGTTGATGATCTCTTGATCACAAGCAGTCATGATCAATTCCTAAAACAGTTTATGAAAGAATTGTCCAAAAGATTTTCCTTTAAATATCTTGGTTTCCCTCACTACTTTCTTGGTATTGAGATTGTACCCACAAAGAACGGTTTGTTTCTGAATCAACACAAGTATATACGTGACCTACTGGAGAAGTTCAACATGGCAGGTGCAAAACCCACAAATACTCCACTGTGTACTACCACATCTCTAAAACAGATGCAAAACAGTTTTGAAGTATCATCGGAGCTCTAAAATATGTCACCTTGACTCGCCCAAACCTCTCTTTTCCGATTAACAAGCTGTCCCAATTCATCCATCAACCAACAATAACTCACCTCCAGCAGCTCAAGCACACACTTAAGTACCTCAAACAAACCATCAATCATGGTCTGTAGCTCTGAAACCCCAAGATTTTAAAACTTGAAGCATTTAGTGATGCCGATTGGGGAGGGAACCTCGATGACATAACTTCAACATCAGTGTTCATCATCTATCTTGGGGGAAATCCAATATCTTGGATGTCAAAACGTCAACGCACTGTAGCACGATTGTTGATGGAATCAGAGTACAGGTCAGTAGCTCATACGACTGCAGAAGTGAGGTGGATAAGCCACCTCCTCGATGAACTTGGAGTCACCACCATTGGAGCTACTTACATATGTGCCAATCCAGTATTTCACTCACGAATGAATCACATTGCTCTTGATTATCATTTTGTGCATCAACTAGTTCAGAATGGACAGCTACATGTTTCCCACATTTCCATGAAGGATCAATTGGTAAACATTCTCACAAAACCCCTCTCACGCTTGCGTTTCACTCTAATTTGAGACAAGATGGGTGTCATTGATGGAAACCCCATCTTGCGGGGGCGTAATAAACATAATATATAAACTAATGTACAATAGAGATAAGGATAGAGTTTGTTACCTGATATCATTGTCACAATATGAAGGTGAGAAAAACCACAAGAAGGGGGGGTTGAATTGTGTTTTCAAAAACTTTTCTTTCTTACGTTCTGAAAAATTGTTCCCAGATTCAGAGTCTGAAATAGTTCAGAGTCTGACTTGAGTTCAGAGTCTTAGTGCAGCGGATAAAGGTAAGAGAACAAAGAAAGAAAGAACACAAGCAATTATACAGGTTCCTTGCACTTCCAAGGAGAGTTCCACTAAAATGTAATATCAGATTACAAGTTGCTCAAACACACAGTAAGAGACTTCTCAATGCTCAAGGACAACTCCAAGAGACTTTTATGCTCAATCACACAAGAAAGAGACTCCTTTGCTCAATCACACAAGAAAGAGACTTCTCTTAACAATTACAAAGAATTGAAAAAGGTTTTGAATACTTGATATACAATCAGAGGTATTCACAAAACAATACGAACAGAACATGAAGGTGAGAAAAAACACAAGAAGGGGGGGTTGAATTGTGTTCTCAAATACTTTTTCGTTCCTTACGTTGAAGAACTGTTCTCAGGTTCAGAGTCTGAAGTAATTCAGAGTCTGAGTGAGTTCAGAGTCGTGTGCAG
>Ga0228711_1012491_pt1 | contig 10373 bp, 2 predicted proteins | sample MedpolnodulmetaG_2_FD_177996 | JGI IMG/M metagenome (GOLD analysis project Ga0228711, IMG submission 177996) | Root nodule microbial communities from Medicago polymorpha collected in Santa Monica, California, United States - brown nodules | ecosystem: Host-associated > Plants > Roots > Nodule...
AAATTAAAATGAACTACCGGATTATATGTACCGGATGTGTTATTAAGGGCATTTTTGAATCTTTAGGGGGCCTAAAGAGATATTGAGGGGGCCTAAAAAACAATCCTCTACTTTATTATCTAACATCAACCCTCAAATTCACAATGAGTCAACAAGAAGCATTGTGAGTTTGTCAAACAAAATACGAAAAACATACTAAATAATATAAAGTTCTAACACTACCCTTCAAGTTGAAGCTTACTAAGCTTTAAGCTTGTTACAAATTAACCTAGAAAAATAAACCAAATCAGCTATCAGCAAAACCAATGGAGAGAAGCAACCAACCAAAATAAGTTATCTTCGTAGAGAGAGCAGCAAGAACCATCACCATCAACCATCCAAACAATAGAACCAGTAGAGGAGTAACCAAAGAATCATCAAAAGTGGGAGAAGTGCAATCATAAGAATCAAAAGGGAGGAGAAATGCAATCAATCAGAAGAACCAAAAGGGGGAGAAGTGCAATGCAATCAGAAGAATCAAAAGGGAGAGAAATGCAATCAATCAGAAGAATCAAAAGCGGAGAAGTGCAATCAATCAGAAGAATCAAAAGGGGAAGAAGAAACCAAATTGTAAGCACACGCTCACCAAACAACCAAAGTGTGAGAACTCGACTCACCAAACAAACAAATTGTGAGCGCTTGACCCACCAAACAAACAAATACATAAACCAATTGTGAGCACTATTTTGACTCACCCAACAACCAAACAAATTGAACTAAACGAAACCAAATCAAACTGAATGAACTAAACGAAACCAAATCAAATCGAACCAAACTAAACCAAACAAAACTAAATCAAGACAACTTGAAGAACCAAAACGAACAAAACCAAACGAACCATGACAAGTTGAACTAAAGTAACCAGAGATAGACATAGATGAACAACCAATTAACCAAACACAAACACAAAGAAACACATGAAGATTAAAAGAACAAACAAACCCACAAACAGAGGAATAAACTCAAATAAATAAACCAAAAATAAAAGAAGACCGACCCAAACATAAAACTCAAACAATAAGAACCACCAAATTCCAGAGTATATAACATACTTAGAATCGAACTCAAAATTCAAAGTCCAGTTGCAAAATATTGAGTTATACAAAAGGAGTCTTTTGAAACCGTAAACAGGAACCATACACAACCAACATTTCTTTTCTTTTTCTTTTGAGTACATATGTCACCGAACCATTTTTTTTTTTATTCTTCAATTGTTTCTAAACAAACGTAGGGAAGAAACTAACAATCACAAACTTCAATATCCTTCAACCAATGAGAAACAAGCAATAATCCCATAAAATTAGCAAAACAAACAAAGTAACGTGAAGATGGAACCCAAGGAATAACAAACTGCTACGAATAAACCAACACATGATCTTCGTCAATTGAAGTCTTCGAAACAACCAACAAATACAATCAAAAACACCAACACCAATGATTAAACAAAATCAATTACACAACATTCCCAAACTTTTGGGAATTCGACACGGAAGCAACGAGTTGTGCAAGGTGGATCGAACCATGTTCTTGATGCCATGTTAACAATATAGATACAAAATAGAGAAAGAGAAAAGGAACAACAAAGACGGCTAGGGTTTTATAGAATACCAATATCTTAACATTGCAAAAGGTTATAAGAGAATGTATAACAAAACCTAATGGACTCTAACTTACTGATATAAAGGTCCAATAACTTAAGTCAAATACTTTATTACCTAACAAACATAATCTGATTTGTCTAACAAGTGCATTATATGTTTTTATTTTGGTGGTATGTTCAAAGTAATAATTTGTTAACGCCACAAAAAATCTTTGTTCGTCCGTGCGTTGCACGTGTGGAAATACTAGTAGTATTAAATGCATGTAGTTGAGAGAAGTGTGCAGAAAGCTATCTTATGATGTGTCTAGAACTCTCCCTTGGATCCTACAAAAATGGGAGAGCTTGTCATTTGTAAACCAAACAAGAAAACTAAAATCAAAGTATCATCTCAAGAAATAGAAATAGTTATTCTCTCAAATATTCTCTTCTCCTAAATTCCTCACAAAGTTCTCACTGTAACCTTCTCCTTTTAAAACAAAGACTTAAGAAAACATTGAAGTAGAAGTCCCAAGATTCACTGGTTTGGGTGATACGTTCTTGACCAAATGGATGTTGTTCTACATACTTCTGCATATTTTCAGCAGTTGCCAGTCCATCCAGATATTGTCGTAAATCGCCATCAGCAGCTGACAAAAAACATTTTTTGTTATTATAATACATAGCATAAGTTCTATACAGGAGGTTCAGGGTTAATTTGATCTCTATAAGCTATGTAACGACTAATTTAATAAAAATATTTGTTTATGCAAATAATAATGCATAGCATAAGTTTTGGAAAGCATGAATAAGAATACACCCTTCAAAAAGAAAAGAAATTATCAAGTAAAGTATTTTCGTGAGTGCTTTTAGATGGAAGGTATATGAAATAACCTGAGTATAATAAACGCCGTAATTAGGTGTTTTTAGCATATACGCGTTATTATATAAGTGTTTATGTATAAGCTATCTCTATAACAATCTCGAAACATAGAAACTATTAGTTGTTTTCATAAGCATTTTTAATAAGTTATCATAAAGGTCTCAGAAGTGATTATTTCAATTGATAGGCTCAAATAAACAAGCATAAGCATTTACATTGTTGATGTTACTATTCTTTTACCTTCATTTATTGCTAAAATATTTGAGATTATAGCCAAATCTTAAAAGAAAGCTACATATAAAATACTGTTTAATAGATAAGAGAGCAATTGAGAAGGGACAATAATCAAGCAAAACCTTCCGAGTTTACAAATATATGTAGATCATTTTGTACCATACCTAGTGAATTGTCATTCTGATTCTCATAACTGAATGTATGAGGAAAGATTGAGTTGCATGGCTACAAAAATTTATCAAAACATTAAGCATAAGTTAGGACATGTCACTATATGATAAATGATGAAAAATATAAAGGAAGGGTTATTTGATTTACAGGATTAAGCAGTGCCTTGTAGGGAGAATCATCCAGTAGCAATGTGTTCGACTCATTGTAATATCCCTTCTCCCAAGGAAGATTTGGATCATACCAAATTTTCCTTAAATCTTTAAAAACTAATGGCTTGCGCTTGTTCTCAAGAGTTTTGAAAGCTGTTTCAGTACAATGTGACATGTCCTGTCAAAGAATATGTAGAATGAGATTAATCTAGACAAATGTTTTACCCTGTCATGATTTGCAGTCAGCGTTTCATACTGCTGTAGTCTCGGCCATATATCGAAGATCGGATTGTTATAATTTTATGTTGTATTATAAATCAGATTTCAAAATTCAAAGCACAAACCATCCGTATTCGTCTAACAATCTGCATTTAGCGACTTTAGTGACTGCAGTCGATCTGGTTTGATAATATAGTATTCCATAATGTAGAAGACTAAAAATGGAACTAAAAATGCAAATCTGAATGCTTGATAATCCCTAATACTGAAAACGGTATAAAATACAATGAAAAGATTACATAATTAAAAACAACGGTATAATTTATGCCAAATCTACCAAAACAAATTCTCTAGTTTATAGAACAATCTATTTGAAAATTAAAGACATTTTAGAAATAAAATAAAATTTATGAACTGCTCAGTAATACTTACCCAACAGAAAATCAACCTTTGTTTCATGTCTCCCATTAAATAATCAATGACACTGTCAACATTTTTCCTATAAAGTTATAAAACACATGAGTCAATAAGTAGCAATTATAAGTGAAAATAAAATGTTGTTAAGTCATTAAGCAGAAACTAATAATTAATTGCTTAAGATTACTTCAATCTTGAAGACCACACAGCCACGTCAAATCTCTCAAAGCAGAAGTTCAGAAATTCATGATAACAAGGCCTCTCGAATACTGATGAAAAAAAAAAGCACAAATCATTAGAAAAATAGATTAATCATAGTTAAAATTATTTTACTTTAATCATAAGTACTTTCAAATACAGAGCATGTTTGTTATAGCTTTTTAAAGGAAAAAAATCACTTATTTTAAAAAAATAGGCACTTGTAAAAGTTTTGCATCGGTTTGTTACATCTTCTCAAAAAATAGATTTTTTTTAGAGAATCGAAAAAATATTGTTTAAAAGATTGAACTAATTTTATAACAAAAAATCCTTTTTATACAGTTGTATTCAAACAAACTAGATTATTTGTTTAAAAAAAGTAATTTTTATTACAATAAGCAAACACAAAGTAGATTCTGATTTTTCATAAAATCTCTAAAATATAGGGTGCGTTTGTTTCAGCTTTAAAAAAATAGATTTTGGGTTAAAAGAATCTACAAATTCGTTTTTAGAGATTTTTTTAAAAAAATCTAAAGCTATTTTTGTTTGCTTACTATCATAAAAATCATTTTTTTAGGATTTGAAGCTCTTATACTTGAATTTCTTGTATTTAGAAAGGAAAAAAAATAGATTTTAGAAAAGCTACTAGGAATAGCTTTTCATTTTGAGGCTAAAAATGATTTTTTTTAACAAAATAGATTTTTTTTAAATCTGAAATAAACACTACAAAAATAAAAATAAAAATGATTTTTTAGTTGAAAAAATAGATTTTTTATGAAAAAAATCCCAAACAAACGCACCCTTAATCTCTAAATTATTATTTTATGTCAAAATCACTTTTAGTTTAAGCCGTAACAAACATACGAAAAAGTAATAATAATAAAAATAATAATAGTGGTTGTAAAAAAATAATAATAATAATAATAATATAACAGTTTTTTCTCTCTGTACCAAAAAAAAAAAAAAACAAAAACAGTTTTTTCTCACATGCTTTCCCGGCTATGGTTGCATCTGGTTTAACATGGTTTGGAGGTGGAAAAACAATATCACAAAGAAGTCCATTTAAATCAAGAACAATAAGCTTCTTCTTCTTCTTCACACTTCCAATTGAAGAAACACACAAATTGTTTTCCTCTTCTTCTTTTTTATCAGCAATAGTATCTTTTTCTACCTTAGCTACACCAAAAACCATTTTCTTCCTCTTATCTATATCAAAATCAATTCTGTAAACATGAACATTATAATAATCACATCATATCTAAATCATAATATAACAAGTGTGTGATAAGAACAAAAAAAATATATAAACTATATAACAAAAATTCTAAAAAGTGTGTGATAAGAACAAGGGCAAAAACATGAGGACTAATAAAAAAAGACAAAGAAAACATAATTGAAGAAATTTGAATGTAACATACCTGAAGAAGTGTTTGTATTTTTTCCTCAAAAAAAAAAAAAAAGTGTTTGTGTTTTCTACTTCATGACTTTTTTTTTCTTTTAATACTTTTTTTTAATATTTCTACTTGAACACAACGGAAAGGAATATAAATATAAATAGAAAAGTTAAAAATAAAATTAAACAAAATATAGCGTTGACCGGTTGGGCTTTTCAGTTTTTCGGTATTTTTTGACCGAAACAGAAAACACTCCTACTTACGAGGAAGTAGTTCAAACTTCAAAGGACAAAGTAGGGAAACCGAAAATTCTAATGTCATATTGTTGGTGAGTAATTTAAGGTTTTTCTAGTAAAAAAACAAAATAAGTAATTTAATTTAAGCAAAAAAAATAATACACACCCTTTTAAAAAACGTTAGTTGACTGCATTTAATTGATAAAAACAATATCCATATTTTCTTTTTATTTTTCTGGATAAATATCCATATTTTCAAATTTGACTGAAAATTAAACACAAGAAACATAGTATTTTCTTCCGTCATTATTACAAGCAAATATTATTTTTTAAAGTTCATTGAATAATTGATGTATATGATTCATAATAAGGTCCAGATACATCAGTTATTAAATTAATCTGAAAAAGAATATTACCGGTTATATCAAAAGTTGAAGAAAAATAATAATTTAAGGGTACATTTGAAAGAATAACACTTATTATAGTACTGTAATTGTATTTTGATTATATTTGTGTTTATCGGTGTTTTTGGTAAACAATATGACTAGTTTTTAAACGTTGCTTGCAGGATCAAACTAGAAATCCTAGCACATGTTGTGCAATCTTTTTTCAGAAAATGCTTGAATGTTCATCATATTCATGAATTTACTTATGAAGAAGATGAATAAAATTGTTTTAGGATGAAGATAATTGTCTTTCGACATAAACAGATTAAAATAAGTAAAGACTTAAAGTTTTAAAGGCAAAAAGACTTAAAGAAAAGTAAATTGCATTGCATAAAATGAAGATGGTTCACAAGAGCATCAATACATGCATTCAGATTCGTTTCTCTATGTGCTGGTTCTTTGAGTGTATAGAACTTTTGCTAAATGATTTGTGACCCGTTTTTTCTATGAATAAGAGAAAATAACTAATCCGACCAACGGCTAGAAACTATTCTACTTCGACAGCTTGCTATGTGTTCAAACCTTCAATCTTGCCTCTTCAAGAAGGATTTGAACTTGCTTAAAATATATATAACTTGTCGACCAACTATCCCTGTCGAAGGCTATAACTCTTGTCGAAAATCAAAGCTTTAGTCAAACCAACCAGCTTCAACTTTGGACTTAGAAAATTCCTACATCTTTAAATCCTTAAAGACCTGTTGAAATATATATAAAAACAAGATACATGCTAATAAATTGTCTCCAAAAATGTCATTTTCGACTGAAAAATAAAGGAGAAGATTGACATTTTTGAAAACTGTAACTATTCTTTGGAGACTGGCGTCATCTTTATCATAACGTTCAAAAATTGCCTTTTAGTTTTCACTTTACTGCGCCAATTTAAAATTTAGTGGGCCGTCGATGATTAAGTTAAAAAGTTAGTGGGACATTTCAAACACCCAGAGAATACAAGTGTCAATTATAAACCTTAGGGGAGAAATTATTTGGGAAGTTCTCACAAAAAATATTTGTTCATTATAAACATTTTTCATTAAAGACTCTACTGAGATCAAATTCAACATTGTTAACCCCTAAATTACCAAACACATTGTTTATCTTCTTCATGGAGGTTACTTCATGCATAAAGACCCAACCCTTGTAAGACAAATCATACTCTTGTTGATTCTTGGTTAATGTATACTCTCTTGTCAATTCTTAATTGCTCGCCTTTGTATGGTTCTTTAACTCAGATAAGTATTGCATGTTGTTTGGAGCAAAAACAATGTTCATGGAGTCCAACTCATTCCCTACATAAGATTTTTGTCCTTCTTTGTAAATTTTGATTCCTTTTCGATTAGTATCCGCACTTTAGTTTTACTTCACGTTTCTATTGGAGATTCTACCTAGTGTTGTGCCTTGGATACCAAACATCTTCATCAAAATTTGTCACTTTGTTTGGAGATGTTTCTGTTAAACCTTTCACCGGAGAGGATCCGGTCCCATAATGTTAAACCTTTCCCATTAGCATTTCACATGATTTTTTACTAAGATTGAAAATTGATTACATCAATAAAAAAGTTTCAAAATTGATACATCAATAAAAATTTCATTTCTCCACTAAAGAAACTTATATTGCCAATCTTACGTTGCCTTAACACCACATATAGATAGCAGTTTAATGTAAGATTATATATAAATATGTAAGATTAACATCACACAACAAATCTTTCAAATTCATTTTTCAAACTTTCTGCAAAATTTCAACAAACAAGATTTCTTTTCAAAACTCTTCAGCCCTTGTACAGAAAATCCGAAAAGGGAAAAACCATACTCATTAGGAGCATCAAATCTGCAAGCATGCAAAAACGAAGAATTCTAGCAGTTTAGCGCAGTTGACTAACTAAATTGATCATATTACAGTTGAAAGAAACCATATTTTCACTTTTCAGGTTGACAAACAAAAAGACTATTGATAACATTGAGGTAGAAGTCCCAAGATTCACTGGTTTCAGTGATACGTTCTTGACCAAATGGATGTTGTTCTACATACTTCACCATATTTTCAGCAGTTGCCAGTCCATCCAGATATTGTCGTAAATCGCCATCAGCAGCTGACGAAAAACATTTTTGTTATTATAAATTTATAATGCATAGCATAAGTTTTGGAGAGCATGAATAACAATACACCCTTCAAAAGGAAAAGGAATTATCAATTAAAGCATTTTTGTGAGTGCTTTTAGATAGAATGTATATGAAATAAATGGTATATTTCTCATACACTGTTTCGGTAAATGGCTTAATTAAGTGCTTTTAGCATACAAGCGTTTATTATATAAGTGTTTATGTATAAGCTATCTCTATAACAAAAGATAAAAAAAATTCAAACATAGAAACTATTCGTTGTTTTCATAAGTTATCCTAGAGAGTTTATGAAAACAAAAGCTTAAAACACATGTCATAAGCTCTTATCACAGATGTCTCACAAGTGGTTATGTCAGTTGATAAGATCAAATAAACACATAAGCGTTTACCATGTTTGTGTTACTATTTGTTTACCTTCACTTATTGCTAAAAGATGTGAGATTATAGCCAAATCTTAAAAGAAAGCCTACATATAGAACACTGTTTAATAGGTAAAAGAGCAATTGAGAAGGGACAATAATCAAGCAAAACCTTGTGATTTTACAAATATATGTAGATCATTTTGTACCATACCTAATGAATTATCATTCTGATTCTCATAACTGAATGTATGCGGAAAGATTGAATTGTATGGCTGCAATAATTCATCAACACAATAACCATAAGTTACGCTATGTCACAATATATGATGACCGGAATAAGCTTGATAAATGAAAAAAATGTAAAGAAAGAGTTAGTTTATTTACAGGATTAAGCAGCGCCTTGTAGGGAGAATCATCCAGCAACAATGTGTTCGACTCGTTGTAATATCCCCTCTCCCAAGGAAGATTCGGATCATACTTGTCCCAAATTTTCCTTAGATCCTTAAAAACTAGTGGCTTGCGATTGTTCTCGAGAGTTTTGAAAGCTGTTTCAGTACAATGTGACATATCCTGTCAAAGAATATGTAAAATGAGATTAATCTAGACCAATGTTTTACTCTAGAGACCAATTATGCTAAAAACAATGATAAATCGATAAAAGAAATTAACATGCCCTGTCATGGTTCGCAGTAGGCACTTCCAACTGTTGTAGTCTCGGCCATATATCAATGATCGGATGGTCATAATTTTAAGTTGTATTATAAATCATATTTCAAAATTCAAAGCACAGACCGTCCATACTACATCTAACAATCCATATCTAGCGACTGTAGTGATTGCAGTCAATCTAGATTGATAATATTAGTACTCCATAATGTATGTTAACAGACGAAGTTGATGTGTTTTTGTATTAAACTAGTTTCCGATCAAAGTAGCTATATACCACTTATGATTTTAGATCACAGTCCACAGCCATGATGCAGACGTAGTATAACAGATTTTGATATCTTTGCAACGGCATTGCAGTAGTTATCTTGACTGTATCGGCCACAGTTTTCCACATTTTGCTACAATATAAAGGTTAGCAATGTAACCGTGACAGTAAATTAAAACCGATACCTCTAAAAATGGAACTAAAAATGCAAATCTGAAAGCTTGATAATCCCTAATACTGAAAACAGTATAAAATACAATGAAAAGATTGCATAACTAAACAACTCTGAAAATTTATGCCAAATCTACCACAACAAATTCCCTAGTTTAGAAAACAATCCATTTGAAAATTAAAGACAATTTAGAAATAAAATAAAATTGATGAAGTGCTCAGTAGTACTTACCCAACAGAAAATCAACCTTTGTTTCATGTCTCCCATCAAATAATCAATGACACTGTCAACATTTCTCCTATAAAGTTATAAAACACATGAATCAATAAGTAGCAACTACTAATAATTATAATTAATTGTATACAAAGTGAAAGAAAAAGCTGTTTAGTCAATAATCAGCAGCTAGTAATTAATTGTTTAAGAGTAATACTTCAATCGTGAAGACCACACAGCCACTTCAAATCTCTCAAAGCAGAAGTTCAGAAATTCATGATAAAAAGGCCTCTCGAATACTGAAAAAGAAAAAACATACAATCCAATCATTAAAAACATGGTTTAATCCATCAATTCAATTCATATACACAGTCAAAGTGTAAGGAAATTTTATGCCGTCAATCAATTGTACTCGTCAGATCATTAAAAACCTCTGTAACATCGACACTCCAAATTAAAGGTATGTCTGGTTTCCGACACAACATGTGACACATGTGATACAATGTCATGTCTAATGTATGTGTTTCATAGTTAAAATTATTTTACTTTAATCATAATTCATAACTACTTTCAATTTTTTGTCAAAAAAAAAATAAAAATTACTTTTAC
>Ga0228711_1012492_pt1 | contig 10371 bp, 9 predicted proteins | sample MedpolnodulmetaG_2_FD_177996 | JGI IMG/M metagenome (GOLD analysis project Ga0228711, IMG submission 177996) | Root nodule microbial communities from Medicago polymorpha collected in Santa Monica, California, United States - brown nodules | ecosystem: Host-associated > Plants > Roots > Nodule...
AATCGTCAATCTTTGAACTCTTAACTTTTATTCGTGGGAAGGGAAAAAGTAAGTAAAAACCCTTATGAGATTATGGATCCGGGGGTTGATTTCGCGGAGGGAAGGTGTTAAGCACCCTACACGACTATGGTACTCCGTAGGAACCTTTTGCCTAATTTATCATGTGCTAATTTATTTACTTATTTTGAAAATACTTGCCTAATTGTCTAAGTGAAAGAATGGAGGGAGAAGAAGTATGTTTTTGGTTATTTTTATTTGATGTGACTGATGAATAGTGACTTCTAACGCGTGAACAGTGCAATAAATGATAGTCTCTTTATAGACTGTCCTTTTCTAGGGTTTCTCTGATATAGGACAATGACTAAAATGCCCCTGCAGAAACTTGTGCAAGAGGAAACCAAAGGACCAATAGACAACTGACACGTGTACAGGACTTTAAAAGATAACACTCTAAAAACAAAATATTATTTAATAATAAAAATCAATAAAAACGAAAATTTAAAAAATGAAATAAATAAAAATGAGATAAATACATAAAAGGAAAGAAATAAAAGGGGAAAACTAAAATAAATGTAATTAAAACTGTCCCTTTCGGTAACCAAATGAGGTATTTTAAAATACCTCTGCCGAAATTTCGTCTGAAACAACGAAAATTCCCGACTTTAAAAATACGAATAAAATGGGTAAAAACAGAAGGAAAAAAAAAGTGGTCAAAATTTGGGGTATGACAATGGTTGTCTTGGATGTTGATGAGGATGGTAAGGTTACTATGCTGGCAGATGAGGAGGATGATGGTGACCAACCGGTTCCAAAACGGTTGACGGCGGTGGCTGGTTTTGGAACACTTGAGTATCACTCCATTCAAGAGGATAGGGATTGGGCTGGTTTTGGAACACTTGAGTATCACTCCACCTTTTGTTAATTCTAATTGTGATGTTATAAATAAAAAGAAAAATAAAGGGGACGAATAGATTCCTATTGTTCCTTCTTCACTTGAGGATGGCACTAACAAGGCTATTACTTCTACTCGCGTTGGTTTACAAATAACAAACATTACACGGACATCTAATGTTTCTTTGTCTCAAACGGATGGCATCAACCAGAATACTTCCCAAAACACCTTTTGTTAATTATGATTGTGATGTTATAAATAAAAAGAAAAATAAAGGTGACGGGTTCCGGCATTCCTCTCGTAATTTAAAAGAGGGTAGCTCGAATGCCCGCGAAGGATAGGAGGGAGATTTTGAAAATTTTGGAAAAACAGGCAAGGGAGCGGAAAGCAAGATTTTCGGCGAAATCCGCCAAGTCAAAGGAAACAGGAAGGTCTATTCCATCGAAAACATCTACTAACAACTCTCTTTCCTCCGTTAACAAGGATTGGGAGCATTGGGTGACTTTACAAGGTGGTGTTGAAGAGGCTACAGAAGATGTCTTTGAGATAGGTAGTTTGATTGGGGTGAAGTACAAGGGAGAGATCCAAAACAACTTTAATTTATTGTCGAAAGAGGGTAGGCGTGATTTGCGAGCGGCGGTGGAGAGAATCTTGTCAAAAGGGGAGTTAGGAGGGAGTGGGGTCGGTCGTGAAGTGGTGTTGGTGTGGGTGTGAGTTTTTGTTGGGTGTTTTTTGGTCCAATGAAGATTATATCATATAATGTTAGGGGGTTAGGAGGCTTTGAGAAGAGAAGTGAGGTAAAGAGGTTAGTGGCTGATAAAAAATCATTTGTTTTATGTTTACAAGAATCAAAGCTGAATGTGGTAGATGATTTGTTGATTAAGGCTATTTGGGGTAGCACATCTTTGGGGTTCTTTTTTCAACCTTCGATGGGTGCCTCAGGCGGTTTATTGACGGTGTGGGATTGCAATGTTGTCGAGGTGTATTCTACTACAAGTTTTCCTCATGTTTTGGTAATTAGAGGTCGGGTTCTTCAAACTGGCCAAGAGCTCGTTATTGCTAATATTTATGCTCCTTGTGATACGGCGGCAAAACAAGTTTTATGGAATTATTTGCAGCTTTTATTTCAAATAATGGCGAAGCCAATTCATGTATGTGCGATGACTTCAATTTTGTTCGCTTCAGCGAAGAAAGGCGATGGAGGGGCTCTATTTTACGCCAACATGACTTTGACATATTTAATAAATTTATTGATGAAAGTTCTATGATCGACTTGCCGATTTGTGGTAGACTTTTCACTTGGTACCGCGGTGACGGGGTCTCAATGAGCCATTTGGATAGGTTTCTTCTATCTTTTAACTGGTGTACGGCGTGGCCAAATTGTATTCAGTTAGCTAATCAAAGGGGTCTCTCTGATTATGTTCCTTTGGAGTTGTATGCGGATGTCGATAATTGGGGACCCCGACCGCTTCGCATGTTGAAATGTTGGGCAGATTTTCCAGGTTATGAGCAGTTTGTGCGTGAAAAGTGGGGGTCTTACAACATTGAAGGGTGGGGCGCTTTTGTCCTGAAAGAAAAATTGAAACTGATAAAAGGAAGCTTAAGGGAGTGGCACCAACGTCATTCTCGAAATCTGATTGGTAAATGCAATACGGTAAAAGAGCGGATGTCGATCTTAGACATTAAGGGAGAGATGTCTACTCTTGATGACGAGGAGGTGAGTGAACTACAAGATCTTTCATTGAATTTGCGTTCACTTTCGAGAGTTCAAACAAGCATAAGTTGGCAGCAAGCAAGGTTGAAATGGTTATAAGAAGGGGATGCTAATACAATTTTTTTTAATGGTGTCATGTCTTCCAGACGGCGTCATAATTCTATACAGTTGTTACAGGACAACGGGGTTCAAGTTGAAGGTGTGCAAAATATATGTTCCACTATTTTTAATCATTTCTCTTCCCACTTCAGACACATAGATGGGGTTCAGCCATGAGTGGAAAACTTAATTTTTCGCAGACTTTCTGTTATAGAGGCGGGCTCTCTAATCCACCCTTTTACTTTGGAAGAGGTGAAACGAAGCAATATGGGATTGTGGCGACTTTAAGAGTCCAGGGCCGGACGACATCAGTTTTGGTTTTATCAAACAATTTTGGAGTGATATGAAGGATGACTTTATGCGCTTTGTTTCAGAATTTCATCACAATGGGCGGTTGACTAAGGGGATTAACGCAACATTTATTGCTTTAATTCCTAAGGTGAGTAGTCCTCAAAGGTTAAATCATTTTCGTCCTATATCTTTGCTGGGTTGTTTGTATAAGGTGTTGGCTAAAATTCTTGCTAATAGACTCCGTGCTGTGATTGGAAGCGTGGTTTCAGACTCTCAGTCAACCTTTGTTAAAGGAAAGCAAATTTTGGATGGCATTTTAGTAGCGAATGAGGCGGTAGATGAGACTCATCACTTGAAGAAGGAAATGTTATTGTTTAAGGTGGATTTTGAAAAGGCATACGACTCGGTGGATTTATCTTATTTGGACATGGTTATGCAAAATATGAATTTCCCGACTCTTTGGAGGAAGTGGATGTCTATTTGTGTTGGGACGGCAACGGCTGCGGCGTTGGTTAACGGATGCCCTACGGAGGAATTTCCTATGGAACGTGGTCTGCGTCAGAGCGACCCCCTTTCTCTGTTTCTTTTTTTATTGGTTGCCGAAGGGTTTAACGTTATTATGTTGTCTGTTATAGCGGCAGGGTTGTTTCATGGTTATAGGGTGGGGCGTGACAACGCTTTGTGTCTGTCTCACCTTCAGTTTGCTGATGATACTCTGATAATTGGAGACAAGAGTTGGTTAAATGTGCGTTCTATGCGGGTTGTCTTGTTATTATTCGAACAGGTGTCAGGTCTCAAGGTAAATTTTCACAAAAGCTTAATTACTGGGGTAAATGTCTCCGATTCTTGGTTGTACGAGGCTGCCATGGTTTTGAACTGCCGAGTTGGAACTCTACCATTTATGTACTTGGGGTTGCCTATAGGTGGGGACTCGCGGAAGATTGAGTTTTGGAGACCGATTTTGAATAATATAACATCTAGATTGTCGAACTGGAATTGCAAATTTCATTCGTTTGGTGGTCGTCTTATCCTTCTGAAGTCTGTCCTGTTATCCCTGCCGGTTTACTTTCTTTCCTTCTTCAAGGCCCCCACAAGTATAATTTCTTCTATCGAATCTTTATTTTAATATTTTTTTTTTGGGAGGTGGTGAGGGTGTCAGAAAGATCGCTTGGGTTGACTAGGACACTGTTTGTTTACCGAAGGCGGATGGGGGATTAGGAATTAGGAGGCTGCATGAGTTTAATGTAGCGTTGCTTGGGAAGTGGTGTTGGCGTATGATGGTTGATAAGGAGGGAGGGCGGTTGTTGGACAGGGGAGAGAATAGGTCCGCTTGGTGGAGGATGATGTGTGGTATTCGTAGTGGAGTAAGGTTAGGGGTGGGGGGAGCGCCCTTACGCACGCAATTTCCCCGCCTTTTTGATCTGGCTGAAAACAAAGGGGTGACTGTAAGGGAGATGGCGAGGAGAGGGTGGGGACTTGGTGGTGGGGCTTGGGAGTGGCGGAGGCGTTTGTCTGCTTGGGAAGACGATTCCGCTGTGGAATGCTTGTCCTTGTTGTGTAATGTTGTTTTGCAGGATTCTACTCTTGATAGGTGGCGTTGGATTCTTGATCCTATTAGCGGTTATACCGTTAATGGGACTTATCAGTACCTCACGATGTCTGACATACCTATAGAGACTGGCCTTTTCGATGTTGCCTGGTTGAAACATGTTCCGTTAAAGGTGTCTGTGTTCGTTTGGAGATTATTTCGCAACAAACTCCCCACCATAGACAATCTTATCCGTAGGTGAGTCCTCTCGCACGACGATACTATTTGTGCGGGGGGTTGTGGCTGCCCGGAGACCATGGGTCATTTATTCATTCATTGCGACTTCTTCAGTAGCTTGTGGCACCTTGTTTATCAGTGGATTGGTATCACCTTTACATCTCCTCATTCCGTCCGAGAACATCTGCATCAATTTGGTCACTTAGCGGGACTATCGCGGTCTAGTCATTCTTTTCTCCAAGTGATCTGGCACGCCGGCTGCTGGGTTGTCTGGAAGGAAAGAAACAACAGAATTTTTTCCCACACTGCTCAGGATTTGGTGCATTTATTGGATAGCGTTAAGTTTATGTCTTTTGCTTGGTTGAAAGCTAAAATGCTTACTTTCGCCTTCAATTATACTGACTGGTGGCGACACCCTTTATTATGTATGGGTGTTACGTAGTAGCTTTCTTCTTTTTTGTGTATGTACTTTTTTGTTTGCTTTTGGCAACAGACATTAACCTTGAAACTTGATTGGGTGATTATCTTTTGCACACCTTGTGCGAGATGAATCACTTTTGATGATTTAATTCCATTTTGATTTCTTAAAAAAAAAATTAAATCTTGTTTTCCATGCATGCGATTTATTTAATTAGAATATATGACATTATGAAAGTAATTCCACATACGTGTCAAGATTTAATTGGATTATGTTACAAATTTTTGGGCTGGATTTTTCTTTCCGAAAATGTACTCAATTTTGAATACAAATAACACATGTAATAAATAGATAAGAATAAATTTAAATATTAAAAAAATATAACAAACACGATATGAATATATATATATATATATATGTCTGGTTTTTTTTTCTCACTAGATTAGTATATTTATACTTACTTTTTCGTTATCCCAATTATACCCTTAAATAACATTTTCTATAATAAAGATCATTGTTGGTGTCATTAAAAAAATTAGATTATATTTTTTTTTGTTATAACTTGAAAGCAACACACATTTATATTTTTTGTTTTAATCCAAATCAAAATTTCATAAAAAAAACACCGTTATTAATTTTCAAACGTTAGCACAATAAAATGACGTGACCGTCTTTTCGCTACTATCATAGGTGTTACTATCCGTTGCAACGTGTACTCATACGTCTGTTTGGTTCCAATATTTTTTTTAGGTTTTGTTTCGTTCCCACTTGATAAATTAATTTTGACAATTTTAATTGTGTTTGATTAAAATTAGTTGTATCTATAGAATTAATTTTTTTTTTTTAAAATATAAATTAACCCACCTAAATTGACACCGAAGAGAATCAAATCTGAGATTTTGAGGAGGAGCACACTTCCAAGTTCCAAGTCAATACCACCAGGACAACCCAAGTGGGTTAATTAATTTAAATTTTAAACTACATGAGTGAGTTTTAAGAAAAAAAATATTTTTTTATATAAAAAATAACTTTTTTATCATTTTTATGTGTTTATTTAGGACTTAAATTATTGGATTGACCTTTCTAAAATCTATTTTTTAAAAAACGAAGAGGTATTTTTATCAAAAAAACAAAGAGATAACACATAAATGAATTAAAAATTATTTTAACACAAAATATATTTTTTATAGATTGTAAACAAACACAAATAATTTCAATTTTTTTTTTAACACAATATCCGTTTTTTTAATTGAAATGAAATAACACATTCTAAATGAACTAATTGAAAATCAATTTTTATTATTGTTTATCCAAACACGAATCACGGTTGCAAGCAAATTTTACTTCTCTAGCCGTTGGCCAACCATTTTAGGAAATAAATTTGCATGGTTGCAATATGAGAATAGTCCCAGGATTTTTGTTGGAAAATTCGCTAGTATTTTTGTTCTGTCTATTGTGTCTGTGTCATGTTCACGTCATGTAGTACCTGTCGTCGGCCGTAACAAACATAATATTAATTCATGATCATGTGTAATTTATATCGTGGAGGATGAGGTTGCCGCCATCGTCCGTTTTCCACCCGTGCTTTGCACGGGCAGTACACTAGTGTTATAAACATGACCGTGAAAAATGTATTAAAAAGTACATATTAACCTTTATTAAAAAACATATTAACCTAAAAATTGTTTGTAAAGAGTTAAAAAAATCTTGAAAGTCCATTTTTTATTGACACAAAAAATAAAATTCAATAATTACACAAGGACAACAAACATATTTAATTATTTTATCATATTATGTAGAAAAAATGCAATTTATTTAATTATTTTTTTGACAAATTATTTAATTATATTTTTATTTATTTTGACCGGTATTAAATTCTGTTTTTCAATGTCCCCATGAGCTTAACTTATTTGGTAAGGGATAATGCACAATTTATGTAGGGGCCGAGGTTCGAACCCCGGACACCCCACTTATTCATCTTTAAGGTGAATTTCTCTAACCACCACTAGATTACTTGACTAAAAAAAAAAAATCTGTTTTTCAAACATGCGATTTATTTAATTTTTTAATTTAATTAGAATATATGATATGATCTGAGGAGAGATGAAATGAAATAGTATAATGGTGATGATGATGTCATAATGAGAGTAGTTCGCATACGTGTCAAGATCTAATTGGATAATGTTACAAATTTCATGTAAGCATATTTCATGTAAGCATATCACTCATGTGCTACTATCCGTTGCAAATACGCCTGTTTGGTTCCAATATTTTTTTAGGTACCGTTTGGTTCCAACTTGATAAATTGGTTGTTTTTGATTAAAATTATTTTTATCTATAGAATTAATTTTAACTTTAAACTACAGGGTGTTGATTTTATGGAAAAAAAATCCATTTTTATATAAAAATACCACTTTTATTATTTTTGTGTTTATTTAGGACTTATTTTTGTATAAAAATATTACTTTTATTTTTATTATTTTTATGTGTTTATTTAAGACTTAAACTAAATTTTATGGTACTGAGTCGATATTCTAAAATAATTTTGCACAAATAACAAATCAAAACATTCATAATTGTTATATAAATCAAAAACATTAATTGATGTGTCAATTATAAATATTTTGACCAGTTATCTGTAAAAAATTGTTTTGGATTGTCAACCCATCACCATTAAACTTCATAAATTATTAAGATCGTCTTTTTTTTTTTTTTAAATCTTCTTTTTTTTAAAAAAAAAAGAGATAACACATAAATCAATTAAAAAGTATTTTAACACAAAAAATAATTTTTATAGATTGTAAACAAACACAAATAATTTCAATTTTTTTTAACACAATATCCGTTTTTTTTAATTGAAATGAAATAACACATTCTAAATTAATTAATTGAAAATTAATTTTGATTGGTTGTATGTTTACGATTTAAAACAATTTTGCACACACAACCAATCAAAACATTTAGAATTGTCACGTCAATTAAATTATTATTTGCTTAGTTTTAAATTAACATAACAATTTTAAATATTTTGCCCAGTTGTGTGCGTAAAATTGTTTTGAACTGTCAACCTACCACCATTAATCACATTGTTTATCCAAACACTAACCACGGTTGCACGTAAACATACAACACCACCACTAAACTCAGAAAACGTAACACAAAAAATTTCCACTATTAAATAGAGATTAAAAAAAAAATCTTAGAGAGAGAAAGCGAGAAAGAAAAAGAGAGAGTGGTTCTTCACACTCTCACATTTCTTCATTTTTCACAGATCACAGATCCAAAACCATTCAAATTTCTCAGATCCACTTTCATTCCCAATTTTCCAATTCTCAATTTCAACAATTTCAACCTAATTAGGTTTCCGATTCTCTAATGGCGTGTATCAAAGGGGTTAATCGATCGGCGTCAGTCGCACTGGCGCCGGATGCACCGTATCTCGCCGCCGGTACTATGGCCGGAGCCGTCGATCTCTCGTTTAGCTCATCGGCGAATCTTGAAATATTCAAGATAGATTTCCAATCCGATGATCCTGAATTGCCTCTTGTTGCGGAATACCCTAGCTCTGATCGGTTTAATCGTCTTTCTTGGGGGAGAAACGGTTCTTCGTCTGAAGATTTCGCTCTTGGTCTTGTTGCTGGTGGATTAGTCGATGGGAATATTGATATTTGGAATCCACTTGCTCTGATTCGGTAATTTGATTTTCGTTTTGATTTTCTTCAATTTTGCGTAATTGTTTTGATAACCGATGATTTTTTGTGTTTTAATGGATTGTGAATTGATTGAAGATATGATTACGTGATTCGGAGAAGTAGAAATGCTTTTTGGAGGATATGAGTCGATCTTATGTAATGATTTTGATAATTGATAATTGTTTGTGTTTGTATGGATTGTGAATTGATTAGTTGAAATGTTTTTCCGAGGTTATGAGTGGTTCAGTTGCAATTTTCACATTGTGCTAAATGATTTGGTGTTTTTTGAGTCTGAAGAATTTTGGTCCTTTTCAATAAATCATTTCTCTCGTTGTTATTGCAATTTGCATTTCCTATAGTTTTTTTTTGAAAGCATCAAAGATTAATAACAAAAGGAATACACACTTAAAAGCTACTAAGTTTGTAAATCGGACATGACAAAGACATTGATACGTCGATACCAATAGTAATTTGAGAAAAATGAAACTTAATCACATGTGTTGGTGTAGTGCTGATGTCAATGTCAGACACTGACATGTGTTTGGACACTGAACACGCCTTGGATCAGAAATGTCAGTGCTACAGAGTTTAAAAGTGCTTCCTAATTAAACCCTCTGTTAGACAGATATGATATTGTTTATTCTATGGGTAATCCGTTTAGTGCTTTTTATCGATGTTCATTATGTTATGGAGGTCGTTAGATTTTACAGCAACATGTGTGTTTATGTACTTGTCATACCTAGCTTCTAGTTTGTGAGACAGTGAGAGCAGTGGTCTCTTTGCTACCATTTATATACAATCTATGTTAACTAAAAACCAAATTACACTCAAATTATAACACTATAGAATGGTTTTTACTTGTCATGAAAATGGAGAAACAGTGGTTTCTGCTGGAGTAAACAAACAGAGCTTCTTTGCTAGCATCATGTTTTTCCTTAGTTTTGCTCGAAGCTGTTGATAAAATACTTGTAATTTTGTATGTAAACAAATAGAACTTCTTTGCTAGCATCATGTTTTAACTTAGTCTGCTTGAAGTTGTTGATAAAATACTTGTAATTTTGTATGTGTAGGTTCATAGCTTGATTAATCAATGCTATGATTTTAGTGTCACATACAATTTTCTCAATGACTTAATGATTTTTTTTCCCCTTTTCTGATAAATGTTCTCAGCTCGGAGGAAAATGAAAGTTCTCTCGTTGGGCACCTTGTAAGGCATAAGGGACCGGTATGTTCTCTCTGCTTTTATGATCCCATCTGCTGAGTCTTGATTGTTTGTTTTCTGGCATATATGTAGTGTTTGCTAGTGAAATCATATCTTTGACATATTTATATTTCAGGTTCGTGGTCTTGAGTTTAATTCAATTGCACCTAATCTTCTTGCATCTGGGGCTGAGGATGGTGAAATTTGCATATGGGATTTGGCCAATCCTTTAGAGCCTACACATTTTCCACCATTAAAGGTCAGAGACATTTTTCCCTCGATGGTGGTGTTTAGCCCCC
>Ga0228711_1012494_pt1 | contig 10370 bp, 7 predicted proteins | sample MedpolnodulmetaG_2_FD_177996 | JGI IMG/M metagenome (GOLD analysis project Ga0228711, IMG submission 177996) | Root nodule microbial communities from Medicago polymorpha collected in Santa Monica, California, United States - brown nodules | ecosystem: Host-associated > Plants > Roots > Nodule...
CCCCCTCTTGTGGTTTTTCTCACCTTCAAAGTCTTGGCTCCACGTATCTCTCTTTAATATGAGAGACTGCCTCTATTTTGTGTCCAATGTAAGATGCTAGGTCATTCAATTCAAAATTGTAAGAAGCTGCATCAGGATTTTCCTACTAAAGCTGCCAAGAAAGTTCCCACTGTAGTGTTACAGCAAAAGCCCAATGTGAACCTGGAAACCATTAACACAATGCAAGCTAACATGAATCTTAATGCAACCAATATTGTTCAACTCGCTTTAGAATCTATTGGAATTGATTATTTAAGTCGGATACAGGAGCAGGATCGAGCCATTGATGATGAGGCTGTCACAACAGTTATACAGGACTCCATTCAGGACCCGTCTTTGGCTCTGCATAATTCATTTGATCTACTCATTCTATTGCAAGATACCTTCATTAATAATACTGTGAACATCCCTAAAGGGAGTGCTATCCTGACTCCTTAGGATTCCTAGTGAATTGAAAAAAATAAGCTCATCTTTTATTTAAGTGAGATTCCATATAGTGCACGCTTGCAAATATACATACCTATTTTGGCCGTTTTTTGTGAATTTGTCGTTGTTTTAATTTCATGTGCAGGAACTCCTTTTATTGTCTGATGATTCTGGGTTAGGGTTTGTTAAAATGAGCAGAAACTTGTGCTTGGATTGAGATGAGAAGGAAAAAGAAACGGGTTTATCCTTTGGCAATTTCACGCATTTGGATTTGTATTAGCTGAGGCGTGACAGATTGGATTAGGACCATTTTTGGATTTATCATCTATTAAAAAAAATTGGACTCATCTTGACATTTTTTGGACACAAAAACTAATTAAATAAAAAAATAAAAAGGAAATAACGATTTAATCAAAATGAAATTAAAATTAAAAAAATAAAATAAAATAAAAAATAATTAATTAAAAAAATGGAAATTAAAATTAAAAATAAAAAATAAAGAGAGAAGAGGGCCCCCGACTCGGAACCAAAATGAGGTATTTTAAAATATCTCTCTGTTGAATTTTTTACTGAAAATCAGATATCGATCAGGGTCAAGCGATGCGTGTCAGTGGGATTTTCAGATAAAAAATTGGGGTACGACAGAAGTCAAGGTGGAGAATTGTGAGAGTTAACTTAAAATCAGGTTCTGGAGAAATCGTGCCACGATGGAGAAGAAACGTGCCACGATTGTTGAAGAATTTCGTGAAGCAAGTCACTGGAAAAATCGTGCCACAATGGGATCGTAACGTGGCACGATGGTGCGTTGGATGCGAATAACAAAAACGTATATTTCAGTGCAGATTTGTTCCAAATTTTAAGCGATACTTTTACTATAAATATAGACCTTGTATCAGAGTAAACCTTGAGATAGAGGGGGCTGAAACAAGGGTTTAAAAATCAAACTAGGGTTTGTATAGAGTTTGCTCTTGGCAACAAACACTAGGGTTGGGTTGATTCACCTTGGGAAACACTATTAGGATTGAGTCTCTTGGTCACGGGAAGAGATTGAGGCTTTGAGTCGAATTAGGCGGGAGACTTATTCTTGTAACCCATTGATATCTCTTTTGTAAAGTTACTCATCATTATAGTGAAACGGATGACTGCTCTCTCCCCCAAACTAGGTCAATTTGGACCGAACTAGGTAAACAAATTGTTTTGTGTTCTCTCTTCTTTTCTCCTGCTGTTTTCTACTTTTGCTTGTGATTATAACTGTGATCCACTTGTATTGGTTGCTTGATTATCGTTTGCTCCACACATCAAGTATTTTATTGGTGTGATTTTTCATCGAATTCACAACACCAGGTTGGTAATGGATGAAGATGAGAAGGTGAATTTTCTTAGATAGGACGAGGTAATTAAGATAGAAAATGAAGGTAATGATAGATTGAATGGTTTTGTCCATGTTAAATAGAAAAGGTAGATTTTTGTTCTTTTACATGTGCAAAAGTACAATTTCTCATAATTCTGAAAACATGTAGATTTTGCGTGCTTTGAGTCTTTGTTGGCGCATGCGAACAATACATGAAAAATTTGAATAGATGATGGTGTGAATCACTCATACAAAAGAAGTAATTGGGTGTGGGAGAAGGGACATGTCGCTCACGAGACAAACAAGGAAAATGGAATTGTTTAAAGGATTAAGAGGCACAACACTCAAAAAGCTTGATTAATATTGCTAAGATTTGTAGAAAGACCACCAAGGAGCAGAACAACACTACTATCACAAAACAATAAGCTGAAGCACTGACACTTTGTTTGGTAGAGTAGAAGTAGGAAAAAGAGAAGTAGGTGAGAGAGAAATTGAAGAGAGAGTGATAACTTCTCTTGTTTGGTTAGGAGAGAAGTGGGTCCCACAGCTTTTACACTTCTCTCCACTTATCTGAGAAAGTGAGAAGAAATGGAGAATTGACTATATTGGCCATTGAGTTTCTAAAGTTTATTTATATATATTTTTTTTTTTTTGTTATTTTCCTCATAATTCTTTAGATTTCATTTTTTTTTGTTCTATTTCAAATTTCATTTTACTGGGTACGGTGAGCCATTTTACTCTAATAAAGCAAAATATAGAATATACTGTTTTTTTATACGGTTGTTTATTCAAAATTGAAATTAAACCAAACTTATAATTAATTTAATTAATAAATTATATGTTGTTTTTATATTTAATTGTGCTTCAAAAAATATTTTAATTTCTTAATGAAGTAAAATTAAAATGAAAATACATTAACTTCATTACAAAATTAAACTCAATTATGATAAAGTTGTATATTAACTATCTTAGTATAAGGATATTTTGGTCTTTTTAAAAATTAAACACACTTCTCTCTTTTCTAGTTCCCTCCTTTCTCTCTTGTAACAAACAACCTATTAAATCTACTCTATTTCCCACATTTTTCTCTCTTTTCAAACTCTCTCTTACCTATTTCTCTCTTCACAACTTCTCTCCTAAACCAAACACACCCTAAGGGAAATTAAACCTATAGAAATTACGACCTACACAATTAGGCAGAGCCTGGTTCGTGGTTTGGTAGCGGAAACCTGATAGCAGATGACCCAATAAATCTTAATGGAGTCTTTGATAAGGTCATTTTTGTCAATTTATAACCTATCAAATATACTCTATTTCTCACTTTTTTCTCTCTTCTCACACACTCTCTTATCTATTTTCCTCTTCACAATTTCTCTTCCAAACCAATATCAATATGCTTTAAGTTCTCTTAGATTACATTAATTTGTAAAATTTCATTTGTATTGAGATGGAGAACCCATCGTATACTCAATTTTTAATATAATTCCTTTGACTATATAAAAAAACTCATGATAATTGGCTTCCTTTCTTTCTAATCCTTATGTAAATTTAGGGTCATATGTTCACAGTTTGGGGGGAAGCCCTCGATCACTTCTAAAATTTAAGATTTTTTTTTCCTTCATTATTATTGGATTTTGATGAGCATTATCTAAGTTATCGTTGACCACAAATAAGATAAAATTTTATAGTTTAATATATAACGTGACAGAGCATAACATAATCTTTAATTTTTGTATTCCACTCGTATGAATTTTATATACATAAGAAGAAATTAAAAGAAGACACCCATTCAATGAATTTTAATATATATTTTCTTGTATCGTTTGGATCTTAATTAAATAGAAGAATGATGGAGTTATTGCTAAGAGATTCTAAGTAGTTATTTTTAAGGTTCATTCAAGTGATTAAGGTCGAATATTTAAAAGAGTTTCTTTTGTTACAATGTAAAAGGGAAAAGTTTGAACAACGTTTGAAAAGAGAGTTCAAGTCTAAGCTGCCAATATCGTCCTAAAAAAAAGTCTGAGCTGCTAATACAAAAAAATTAGTTGAATAAAAGTCTGAGTTTAACTAACATTTACTTTTCGACAAAAGAAAAAGCATTTTGCTTGTACATAAACTTTTTTTTATGCAGGAGGGCTTCCTTAATAATTTTATAGTATTTTTTTTAGCCAAATCTTAGTAATTTTATAGAACTTTCTATTATTATTTCGTTTTGTTTTTCGACCCACGAGTTTGTTATTTCTTTCACTATATAAGCAGAACTTATGCAGCCTAAGAGACACACTTTTATTTCATTAATATTATTTGAGACTTTTCTCTCAATTTTGGTGGATTCTTGAAACCCTTATTTGATAGGTTTGTCACTTGCAGCCTGTCTGTTTCTCTTTTAGGTTTAGCGTTTGTTAACCCTTGCTTCCGTACTGCGTCAGTTGACATCAGAGCAGGTTTTCCCTGTTCTTTCGTGAACGTGATTCAATCATGGGAGATCAACCAATTACCTGGGCATATTTTGAAGGTTTCACTGCAACCATTACAACCATGAATGAGACCATCAAAGCTCTTGCAGAACAGATGACGACGTTGATGGCTAGGGTGGACGACCTCGCCAACAACAACAACAGAAACAACGACCACAACCGAAACAACAACAACCGCAACAACAGGGGAGGAGGACCAACTCCAGATATTAGGATTTGTTATGTAACAACCCTTATGATGATGATTCGAGTTTTGATGATGAGGAAGTGGTGATCGATGATGGGAGTGAATGTGGGAATCACCAAGATTACTGCGTTAAGGCTGATATTCCCCTATTTCACGGAATGATGGGAGTAGAAGAATTCTTGGACTGGAAGATCGACGTGGACAGATTTTTCGACGTCATGGACATCCCGACAAACAAGCAGGTTAAGATGGTTGCGATCAGGATGAAAAATACCGCAACTGTTTGGTGCGATAGGCTCGTTGTTCAAAGGCATAGACAAATGAAACGCCTTATTCGAACTTGGAGAAAGATGAAACAGTTGATGCTTGAAAGATTTTTACCTGAAGATTATGAACAGATTCTATATAAGATGTATATTGAATGTGTTCAGGGCAAGAAATCAGTGACTGAGTACATGGCTGAATTTTTGCGTATGTCTGAACATAATGAATTTTTGCAGACGAGTTTCCAAATGATTTACCTCCCATGAGAGACATTCAACATCAAATAGACTTGATTCCAGGATCTAGCCTACCAAACCTTCCTCATTATCGCATGAGCCCTAAAGAGAATGAGATTTTAAGGGAGCAGATTGAGGATTTACTAAGAAAGGGATTCATCTGTGAGAGCATGAGTCCTTGTGTTGTTCCAGTCCTTTTGGTACCAAAGAAAGGAAATCAGTGGAGGATGTGTGTCGACAATAGAGCCATCAACAAGATAACTATCAAGTATCGGTTTCCCATTCCCCGTTTAGAAGACACGCTTGATGAGCTGTCAGGGTCTAAGGTGTTTTCGAAAATATACATGCGTAGTGGATATCATCATATCAGAATTAGACCTGGCAATGAGTGGAGGACAACTTTCAAGAGTAATGATGGACTTTATGAATGGCTAGTGATGCCTTTTGGATTGTCAAACGCCCATAGCACCTTCATGAGATTAATGAATCAGGTTCTACGCCCCTTTATTGGATCCTTTATAGTAGTTTATTTTGATATATTTTGATTTATAGTAAGTCCAAGAAAGAGCACTTGAAACATGTGACGCTGGTTTTGCAAGTTTTACAAGATAATCAGTTGTACATTAATCTGAAAAAGTGCACATTCAGTACTAACAAGTTACTTTCTTGGGGTTTATAGTTGGCGAAGAAGGAATCCAGGTTGATGAGGAAAAGGTGAGAGCTATCAGATATTGGCCTGCACCCACATCAGTTACTAAAGTACGTAGTTTTCACGGGCTGGCCACTTTTTATAGAAGATTTATCAGAGATTTCAACATTATCACTGCACCAATCACAAAATGTTTGAAGAAAGGAAAATTCAAGTGGGGTTCCGAGCAAGATCAGAGTTTTGCCTTAATAAAAAAAGAAGTTGTGCACCGCCCCAGTCTTAGCTATTCCTGATTTTTAAAAAGTGTTCCAAGTTGAATGTGATGCTAGTGGAATTGGAATAGGAGCTGTTTTGTCTCAAGAGAAGAAGCAATTGCTTTCTTTAGTGAGAAGTTGAGTGAAGCTCGCCAAAAATGGAGTACTTATGACCAAGAATTTTATGCCGTTTTCAGAGCCCTTCGCCAGTGGGAGCATTATCTGATTCATAGAGAGTTCATTTTTTTTACTGATCATCGATCTCTAAAATTTCTCCATAGTAAGAAAGTAATCAACAAGACGCACGCTCAGTGGGTGAGTTTTCTGCAAAAATTCCCTTTTATTATTCAGCATAAATCTGGTGTTCTCAACAAGGTAGCTGATGCTTTAAGTAGGAGAGCTTCTTTGCTTGTCACTTTAGCACAAGAGGTTGTGGGTTTTGAATGTCTGAAGGAATTGTATGAAAGTGATATTGAGTTCAAAGAATTATGGGCCAAATGAAAGGAGCGTCCTTTTCAGATTTTCATATTCGAGAAGGATACCTTTTTAAAGGAGACCAACTGTGCATTCCTTGCTCATCCTTGAGGGAGAAATTAATTAGGGACCTACATAGTGGCGGTCTTAGTGAACACATGGGGCGAGATAAAACCATTGCTAGCATAGAAGAAAGGTTTTATTGGCTGCACTTGAGAAAAGATGTTGGAACCATTGTCAAGAAATGCTACACTTGCCAAGTTTCTAAAGGTCACTCGCAGAACACTGGTCTTTACATGCCTTTACCCATTCCTGATGACATTTGGCAGGATTTATTTATGGATTTCGTGTTAGGTTTGCCTCGTACCCAACGAGGTGTGGATTCTATGTTTGTGGTTGTGGACCAATTCTCCAAGATGTCCCATTTCATTACTTGCAAGAAGACTGCGGATGCATCCAACATAGCCAAACTGTTTTTCTAAGAGGTTGTGCGCCTTCATGGGGTTCCTACATCTATTACCTCCGACCGAGACACCAAATTCCTCACTCATTTCTGGATTACTCTGTGCAAATTATTTCGAACATCACTGAACAAGAGTTCTACCGCTCACCCCCAGACTGATGGACAAACTGAGGTCACGAACAAGACTTTGGGAAATATGATTCGCTGTGTTTGTGGTGACAAACCAAAACAGTGGGACTTGGCTTTACCTCAGGTTGAATTTGCTTATAACATCACTGTGTATTCTGCTACCGAAAAAACACCTTTTGCACTTGTTTACACTTGTGTCCCTAGGCATGTGGTTGATTTGATTAAGTTGCCTAAAGCTCCTGGAGTTAGCGTAGCTGCTGAAGAGATTATGACTGTGAAAGATTCTGTCAAGGCCAAGTTAGAAGCTACCGGGTTGAAAAATAAAGCTGCTGCTGATAAACGGCGAAGAGTCAAGGTTTTCAATGTGGGGGATGATGTGATGGTGTTTCTGCGAAAAGAGAGATTTCCTGTTGGGACCTACAACAAGCTACAGCCTCGCAAGTATGGTCCATTCAAAGTGACTAGCAAGATCAATGATAACGCATATGTGGTAGCACTTCCAGATTCTATGAACATTTCCAACACTTTCAATGTGGCAGACATTCATGAATACCATGCAGATGAAGTCCTTTATCAAGATGAGAACTCGGGGTCGAGTTCTTCAGAGGTGGAAGAGACTGATGTAGGAGGACTTCCTTAGTAATTTTGTAGTATTTTATTTTAGCCAAATCTTAATAATTTTCTAGAACTTTCTATTATTATTTCCTTTTGTTTTATTTCGGCCCACGAGTTTGTTATTTCTTTCACTATATAAGCATAACTTATGCAGCCTAAGAGGCACACTTTTATTTCATTAATATTATTCGAGACTTTTCTCCCAATTTTGGATTCCGGAAACCCTTATTTGATAGGTTTGTCGCTTGCAGCCTGTCTGTTTATCTTTTAGGTTTAACGTTTGCTAACCCTTGCTTCCGTACTGCGTCAATATTGTACACTCCTTTTTTATTTTTATTTTTTATCAATTGTATCTCCCTTTTCATACTTTTTTTTTGACGGATATTGTGCACTCCCTTTAATACTTAACATATGAAAAATAATACAAAAATCACGAAATATGAAGAATTTTTTTAATGGTTTGAAATTTAAATCTTATTCCAATTTTTTATTTTTGAAATAAAAATCTAATTCCAGACATATGTATTTAACATTCAATAACTTAATTTAGTATGTGAGTTCTTAGTAAATATTTACCTCTAATTAAATAGGAATAAAATGTCTTGTAACTACAATACATATAATAAAAGACTCCATAAATTGGGTTTAAGCCCTCATTCTTTTAATAAAGTAATAAAATAAAAGAGTCCATAAATAGTTGATATGCTTGATGGGGGTGTGGGATTTTGAACATCTGAATACCCATTTTTTTTCTTCATGTTTGATGGGGGTGTAGGATTTTGAACATCCAATACCCATTTTTTCGATACTTTGTATGCATGAGTTACACTGTTAAACTCTTTGAAACCCAAAAAATAAATAAATAAAGAATAGAAAAACTCTAGCAATTAATGTCTCTCAAAAAGACTATCTTTTTCATATAGGAGAATAAAACACAAAAATCGTCTTATAATATGGATATGTAGTGGATTTACAACACTCTTTCCGTCCCATAATATTCGTCACATTTCTTGTACACATATAAATAAGGAGTAGTTAGTAATTATAAACGAAGAAAACGAGCACTAATTTACTAAATTATTAGGTTACCTTTAAAGAATTATAGGTAGCTTATGCGCTAACCAATCGAAATTTCCCACATCAGCAAATTTGCTAGTAAAATAAAAGTTGGTTTATCGTACAACTTTTTAATTAACTTATGTGGCTAATTATGATTGATTGATGGATAAATTATTCATAATCTTTCAAAAGTAACCTATGCCTCATAGATGGAGTAACAAACTAGAGCATATCAATGATAGATGGTACTTTGTATGTACGAATACAAACGTACTTAGTTGTTTGTACATTATCATCTACGAACGTACGAGCTGAGAAAAAACCGTAAGCATGAAATGAAGATAACATACGTAAGGTTGTAATAATGAAAATGAAAAGGAAAATCGATATGAAGAAGAAAACAAAGAAATTGACGAATCTTTTGCGTCACATACGTAAGAATGAAACAAACAAAACCGCTTACAATTAATGGCCATTGTGATTGGCTTTTAAGAAGCAACTACCAAAAGTTTTCTAAAGGGTCAAAATTGGTTTTGTAGTATAATCTCTATGGTCAAATGGTCAAATATAGTTGACTATGTTTAGTGGCTCTTTCTCTCCAATTGTAGGATTTTCATTTAATTCACATGACTCTTAAAACTTTAGTTAATTTAGATTAGATATATAAGTTTCAATGTGTTCATAATAAGTAGAAATTGATCCATCTAACTTAAAAGTTTGATTTAGAGGTAAAACTTCATTTAATAACATGGGCACATTTTGCACACATAATCCAATATATTAACCCCACCGCCATGGATTTTTTTTTTGAAGAACTGCCAGTAGCAGCTTTCTAGATGTAGATTCTTATGAACTTATCATCAACAAAATTATATAACAACTGTACCCTTAACGTACAATAATGAGTTACACACTTCGAAAGGTTTTCTCCATGTCTTGTTTCTTCTTTATAACAGATTTGTTGCAACTTGCAAGTTGTGTGTAACCGTGTGTTTTGTCCAATTACCTAAGCAGAAGAACAGATATATCGTACTTCACTTTTCAGCCGCAATTATTTGTGATGGCATATTCACAATGAAAGTGTCTATGTGGTCCTCCTGACCATGAGCACTTGGATATATGAATTTGTATATATCATGATTTTTTTTCCCCTTACTTAATGTTTAATCAAAAGAAAATAATTAACAAAAAGGATTGAATGGGGGAAAAGATTAAACTCTGAAAATAAAAGGAAATAAAGTTTAAATTCCGACTAAAAGATATGTATATATTTAATGTTTGACATATATTGAATATGATCATCTTCAATGAAGAGAACCTCTATTCATAATATTATTTTTTAAATTTATTTGACTAAACATCTGCTTGGATCTTTGAATATTTTTGGGCAGTGGCGGAGGCATTGGGGGGGCCTATAGGGGCCATGGTCCCCCCCACATTTTCAAATTATTTTTTTTACCCTACAATTAAAAGTATATTAAAATGTTTCATCAAGTATTGTTAGGTCATGGTCCCCCCAATTAATCTAATTAAAATGTTTATTTTTACTACCAAAAAAATGTATATTTTTTTTTACCATATTACTAGATTAATTGACAACTAATATCATTAGTTTTATACTTCATATTATTTTAAATTGTCTCATATTTCATAAAATATATAAATATGGTTATTTTCACGACACATTTTAAATAAAATTAACCACAATGATATATCTTTTTTTTTTTTTGCTAACCCTCTAGTTCTC
>Ga0228711_1012496_pt1 | contig 10369 bp, 5 predicted proteins | sample MedpolnodulmetaG_2_FD_177996 | JGI IMG/M metagenome (GOLD analysis project Ga0228711, IMG submission 177996) | Root nodule microbial communities from Medicago polymorpha collected in Santa Monica, California, United States - brown nodules | ecosystem: Host-associated > Plants > Roots > Nodule...
TCACAATGTTAAAACTGCTATTTAGAAAGTTGTTGTAGCATTGGTTGTTTTAAGCATGATTTTTGTGTACTCTGCAACTTAGTGTCGTTCAAGTAGTCTTGACAAGAAACAATTAGAAAAATGCATCATTTGGTCAAAAAGAAAAAGAAAAAGGCATCCTTTTGGCAGTTTCTGTTGTCTGTCTCATTTGCAATGACTATTAACAAGAGTCAGGGTCAGTCTTTAAAAAATGTTGTTGTCTATCTACCGTCTCCTGTTTTTTCACAAGGACAATTGTACGTCGCAATATCGAGGGTTACTTCAAGGGATGGTTTAAAGATACTGATCAATGATGAGACGGTCAAGATACTGATGTGACACCTAATGTGGTCTACAAAGAAGTTTTCCGTAACGTGTAGCACTTTGTTTTGTAGTATTGTTTTTATTTCATATCGGTAGTTTTTCTATTTCGACAGACGTTGGATTTTCTTTTCGTCAATAAATTATGCCATCAAATTTATATGTCATGTTACCGTAACAGGGTTGATGTCATGTAAATTGTTTAATATTGTACATTAAAAACGTTTGCGGCAATTAATTTTATGAATTGAATCATACTATTTTTTTGATTCAAGTAAAGTTTTTACTTTCTATTTCCGCTGTATTTGTTCTCTTATATGACCCGGGCGTCAGCACGGGTCAATGGTCTAGTTAGAGTAAAATTAACCATTAGGGTTAGGTTAAAATTAGGGCAAACATTTGCTTCCGGATTAACTTTAATAAATAAGAGATTCTATTTGTCTATTTATTTTTTATATTTATACCAGTTAAAAATCCATGCATCCCACACTTTCATCTACCTCATCAGAAAACATAGGGGAAAAATATTCAAAGCAACATGCCTCCCTGAATAGGAGGGGCACCACCACGGCACCACCACAGTAAGCCTCCCTTAATAGGTCGAGAACAATAAGCCTCCCTCAGTAAGTCAAACATAATAAGTAGTCCTCAGTAGGTTATCATGCTAAGTCTCCCTCAATAGGTCAGCACCGTAAGCCTCTCTCAATATCTTGATCACATCACATGAAGCCTCCCTTTTTTTTTTGATGTCTTAGTTATAAAGTAACATAGAAATTAAAAAGAACAATTAATTTTTCTATCAACCACTAGACATTAATAGAAAAGAAAAAAAAAGGATCACATGAGTTGCTTAAATGACTTTTCTACCATTCATTTAATGATTTGAATGTATTTTTTTTATTACAATATTAGTGGATGTATTAAATCAATCTTTCACATTTTTTTTATAAGTGTATATTTGTAAACATATTCAAAAAGTTACAACAATTATTATGATTATCAAGTTTATTATATGACCCCTTTTTCAAGTATACTAAAGGGACAAACACAACAAATTGGTATATTCAAGAGGCATTTAGCAATGGATATAATTTTTCGAAGGTTTTTAAAATTTCATAAATGCTTAGACGAATTAATTAATTTTATGAGCAAGAACTTTATACACTATAAATATATCAAATTACATCCTATTTTTTAGATACAAAGAGGAGAAATATGGCTGAAACTCTAACGTTAGTTTATGTTATGATTCTATTATATCCATATTTCTTGTTATAACAATATCTAGTTCTAATCCTTACATGTTTAATCTTCCTTGTAAAAGGGATAAAGATTGTCCAAAAGTTCGCGGATTTAATATTAGGTGTCGTAATGACCAATGTGTACAAGTGAGATGAATGGAGTTATTTTGCTAGCAAAAGAATAGTAAAATATACTATATGCTAGAATATTCCACAAGCTGTCATTTAGTTTTTCTGTATGCACTAGAAAATTGTATTTTTTCTTTCTTTTTTTTTGCTAGTAAAATAAGGAAGGAGGCCTACGCTGGAGAGCCTTTGAGCATGGAAGACAACTATTTTCCACTTTTATTTTAGTTAAATTATTCTCTATTGTTTGTTAACAATTTCGGCACTCTTTTCTCCTGAACATGAGTTTTTAACCAGTCCTATACCATTTATTTTATCTGTTGAGTGATGTTATTGGAATTTATAATATGGTATTCATTTAATTTCCACAAGCTTGTAATTTTGGTAGCAAGTGGAGGGGAACAACATTAAAAGCAGTAAGCCTCCCTAAATAGGTTGATCACATACCCTCAATAGGACGAGCACTACAATAAGTCTCCCTTGATAGTTTGAGCATAGTAATCCTCCCTCAATATTTTGGGCATAGTAAGCCTCGAGGATCTCTTAGACTTAAGAAGCATATGAAAAGCCTTTATAAAAATTCCCGTAGACTCGAGAATGAGATTTTCATTCTGTATATGTCAAATCATGACTTAGTAATTGCATAGAATCTCCAAAAAAAATAATACCAAAGATTCCTCTTTATTTATTCTTAAGCAAGTCCCCAAAAGTTGGTTAGCTAAGCCATCATTTCTATTTGTCTTTCGTTTCGATAGATATATCTATTAATTATGATTCTTTTTCTATTGATTCTTTTCCAATTATGTATGGATCCATAAGTCTATGTGTGTGTATATAGATCAAGTTCATAGATTAACGAAACTGTAGCTCTATTTGCCTTCTCCATTCTTTGAGTTTAGTCCTAACATAAATGAGTTATGAGTTTCTGTATATGACAAGTCTGGAACGGTAGTTAATTATCGTTTACTAACAGATGGTTGTTAACTGTCATTAAAGGTAAAATTGTCATTTTAGAATACTCGAGAGCAAATCGTAGTGACAAAAAAGCAATTTTCAAGTTCTTAATGATTTGTGACTTACAATTCCACACACCTTTATTGACATTCTATTTGTCTATTTATTTTTTATATTTATACCAGTTAAAAATCCATGCATCCCACACTTTCATCTACCTCATCGGAACTTTTTGGTCTGTTGTATATAAAGATACACAACTATACATAAAGATTTCAATAAAGGATTGGAGCTCAAACAGTTTATACACCACTAGGAAAAAAGTTAACAACTAAAATTTATTTAAAGAAAAGAAAGAAAAAAAAGAAGGTAAAATCTATGTTTATGACTAATTCTTAAAGCCAAATTTAGTGATAAAATCAAAGGTAAATTTTCTTTTTTTTTTTCTTTCTAAATTTCCATTGCTTAATTAATTTAATTTTTTTTCATAACAAAAAGTTTAGAAACTCAGGACTCGTTAGGATCACGACATATATTAAGGTTCATCGAACTTTAATTCACCATCTTGCAGGGAGTTTAACTCCTTAGCAACTGAATTAATTTTTGTTGACCTTAATTAATTTAAACTAGTAGTAATATAACGTCATTTTAATATTATTTTTTTATGTGAAAAGTACTTTATAAAGGTTAAAAACAACAATTAGAAAAAACTAAATTTTAAACAACTATGCAAAAGCCCCAGCTATCATGAAAGAAAAACTATGCAAGCCCAACCAACATCGTGGCATACACAGCTTTATGGAACAATATACGTTACTCATCAAAGTCGATTACTTAATTTCCAAACCAAAAGCGACCAAATTAGTGGATGGAAATGTAACTACCACTCATAAAAAATAGATATATTAATTTTAAAAGCAGTAAAGGATTATGTATCATGGGTAATTATAACAAAAATAATCTTTATTTTTTTGTTAAGAACAACAATAATAACTTTTTTAAGAAAAAAATATATTTTTTGAAAAATCTAATCACTTTTAAGAGTGTTGTATATGCTTGTTACAACTTTTTAAAAAAATTAAAATTTAAATAAAATTAAAAAAAAAAACAACTTCAAATGAGAAGCTACTAAGAGCAGCTTCTCAAAAATTAGATTTTTTTAGAAGAGAGAGAAAATATGGTTTAAAATATTGAACTAATTTTGTAACAAAAAATCTCTTTTATATAGTTGTATCCAAACAAACTAAATTATTTATTTTAAAAAATTGATTTTTATTACGGTAAACAAACGCAAAATAAATTCAGTTTTCTCATAAAATCTTTAAAATATAATCTCTAAATTATTTTATATCAAAATCACTTTTATTTTAATCCGAAACAAACAAGTCCTTAATTTTCACAACACTTATTCAACACATTATTTTTTTCTCTCTATCTTTCTCTTCCTATCACATATATCACATAATTCTTTTTTATTTCTTTCTCTTTCAATGTGTATATACATATATCGGGTGTTTACCAAACATTTTCGTTAGAACATATTCTTATTTGTTTATAAAAGTTTTTAGTTGATATGTCGTTCTTAACATTTTATATGTCCAAGTAATGTGTGCGTGTGTCAGAAACTTCTTTTTTAGGTGAAATGAAAGTAACGACACAGTTAAGTTTCAAATGATAGCTAAATATTACCTAATACCTAATCACCATCTCCACCAAATTTCCAAAACCATATTCATTAAAAAAAAGCTCAAATATATAACGGTACCTGTTTTGTTATTCAGTACAATCATTCAAATGAAGAAAGGTCAAGTAAAGTGATTATGATTAGCAATCTTCCACACACCCTTGGCTTTGAAGCAAAGAAACATCTATAAAGCCCTAGATAGTATTTTAACTTCTGAATCACGCACCACCCACCATATATATTTCTGTATCTCATATTTCTAACTAAAGTATATGATCATTTATATTTTCATGTTGTTGTTGGAATAAAAACACAATTATATGTTGAGGCACAAAATGTCTTAACTTGCTTACAACATGCAAGAATGATAGTTTTTCTCCAATTGTCATTACCAGGAAAAATATTTAATGTAATTATAAGATGGAAAATAAAATTATAGAAAGTATTACCATGGTATTATACTTAAATTTATTTCTATAATTTCATCTCGCATCTATCACTATGATTCACTTCGAGAATTTCTAATCAAGTTAAAATAAACGCAAATTTTACGAAATGAAAACGGTTTTACAATTAGTCCCTCCGTTTCAAAATATAAGAAAGATTTACTTTTTAGGTTCATTTAATTAATGATGTATGTGGTTCATATTATAGACCATATACATCATTAATTGAATGAACCTAAAAAGTCAATTTTACATATATTTAGAAACGGAGGGAGTACTTTTTATTTTAAGTATAAGACTATAGTTTATATTTTTTTTAATTAAAAACAACAATATTCATTCATTCAAACTGTAAAAATTACATCGATTTAGACCAATACAAATCTCAAAATCGCTAAAACTAAAAATGATGAAATCATGAACAAACTCATAATATTCAAATTTATAGTAAAAAACGACATATTGCATACAAAATGAGACAACATAAAGGTTTCTGTAATATTCAAGTTTCTAGATCAGTAATGTTGAAGATGCAAAAGTTATTGCTTGAATTTATAATGGACATCGAACGAAGAAAAATCGTCAATTTGAATCGAACAAAGACCACAACAAGACGAAAAATCAAAATACCGCACCAAGACAATGAACACCACAACATCGTCTCACTTACACGACAAAATCACATATAGAACTCAAAAGAAAAACCAAAACTATAAAAGGAGAAGAAAAACAAACAATTTATAGAGATGATTTTGAACCAAAAACAACCTTAAATCATCCCTCTTCCAATGATGAGAAGAATGTAGCGGTTAGGTTTTTTTGTTGGGTACTGAAACGTCTAAACATCATATACTACATAGTTATTCCTTTTTTTGATATTAATTTTCTTTGTTTAAATGACATTACATACACATTTCTCTTCTATTTTTCCCTTAGGCATCTACAATGGTATGTATTTCTCCTTATAAGCCAAAGTGTCAAATAGACATTCTTAATGTTGCATAAGAAAAATGAGTATTTATAGAGATGTGTACTTTTGTAGTGACTCTCTTCAATTATTATTATTATTATATTTTAATATTAAACAAATTAAATTATAATGATATTGAGTTATTGTTGAAATCAATTTAATAAAAAATTCTAGAGGCGTTAAGTTGGAGTTTTTTTTTTTTTTTTTAATATTACAATATAACGAGACTAATTAAGTGCTTATTAGGTGTTAATTTGAAGATATTGAGTGCTTGTTAGTTATAACTTGTAAAAAATTATAAAATTAGTTATATGTATATGCGGGACCACTTAAGTGCCCAAAAGAGGGAACTCCATTGTGATGTCTTATTTTGTAAGGAAGTTGATTTAATAATTTCATTTCCAACAACAAAGACATAAGTTCAATCGTTTCCTAAGGAGTGGTACATTCTATGATTTTATTTTATTTTTTCTTCCAAGTCTTTTAGAGTAAAGTACTAGTTAGTTTGCTATATTAACATAAATAATAGTGAGTTGAGTTGGATTTGGTGAATGCATGCAAATAATGAAGCCACCAGTCTCACCTTCTTCCATTCTAAGAAGCAAAGGTCGTTTCTCCCCTTACCTTTTCACCCTTCTAGCTTTCATTCTTTTCGTTACTATTCTCTATGGTGAAGATTTCATGTGCATCTTTGGTGAACAACTCTATAACTACTCTAACCAAGACAAATTATTCTCCACACCTGGTGAGTCCATTGTTTCAAAACATGCTACAATTTTATTTTTTTTTATTTTTTCATCAAAAAGTATAGAGGATATATTCATACATACCCATAAGAGAGTTCGAACTCGCGCCCCGACAATAAGATTTTAATATCATTAATATCATAAGATTTCAATATATTATGCCTTTTTTATGGTTTATTTAATGTTTTTGTATTTGGGGGGTGAATTATGAAAAGAGAGGGTGAAGAAGCAGATCAAGGTGCCGTTTGCGGTGGGGAAGACGGAGGAAGGGTGTGATATATTTAGTGGAAGGTGGGTTTGGGACGAGGATACACGACCATTGTACGAGGAATCGGAGTGTCCGTACATACAACCACAATTGACTTGCCAAGAACATGGGAGACCCGACAAAGATTACCAACATTGGAGGTGGCAACCACACGGTTGCGATCTTCCTAAGTAAGTGTTTATTTATTTTGTTTGCTTCTTATTCAAGTTTGTAGCTAAAAAAAGATGAATTTTGTGTGACAAAAATGCAGATTCAATGCTAGCTTGATGCTTGAAACACTTCGTGGAAAGAGGATGATGTTTGTTGGAGACTCTCTCAATCGTGGTCAATATGTTTCTTTTGTATGCCTTCTTCATAAACTCATTCCTGAGGATGCTAAATCCATGGAAACCTTTGATTCACTCACTGTTTTCACAGCAAAGGTAAATCACATGTTATCTCCAATCTTGATTATTGTTATGAATGATGGAATCATAGGAATAAAGATCATAGTGAACAGGAAAGAAGCAAGCATGGAGTATTCATGTGTAAGATACTCGTAGAGATTCATAGTAGAACGAGATAATGGTACAATAGAGAGAGTTATTTATAAGAGTGAGTTGGTCTAAGCAACTTCTAACTACCTAACCATCAACTAACTCTAGTTATTGATTCACTTTAATGTAATAATTATAAGAAAAAACAACTTCATACTTATTAAAAAATCATTTAAGTGCAAATAATTTTTCTGATCACATAAAAGAGAACTTGTTCTCGTTATATTGAAGAGTCGTTGAAGAATAAATTATAATACTTGAGGTATATATTTTTTGACGTAAATTAGATATCATCCGCACGTAACTGCAGAGAGTAATCCTCAAAGCTAATTGTGAGACTTAAATGAACGGCAAATTCTTCCTAAGAGTTTTAACGTTGATGCATGCCTAAGGTTGAGATATATTTTAGAAATGATATTAAATAGAGTAAAAGTAGTTAATATTTGAGACCACTAAATATAATTATTTTTGTGTCTATATTTGAGACTAGAGGAGTTAACTTATATATATTATAACTACCTCAAAATATGTATCATTTTTTATTGTTGATTTTCATGTGTTTAATCAGGAATACAATGCAACAATTGAGTTCTATTGGGCACCTTTTCTTCTAGAATCAAACTCGGACAATGCTGTTGTTCATAGGATATCTGATAGAATTGTAAGAAAAGGTTCAATAAATAAACATGGTAGAAATTGGAAAGGTGTTGACATTTTGGTATTCAACACTTATCTTTGGTGGATGACTGGCTTGGAGATGAAAATCTTGTATGTTCCTTCTTTTCTATTCAAACAACCATGTTTGTTTATTTTGCTTTACCCTTTTCCATTTTTATTATTTGAAAATTAATATAAAGTAATAATCCCTTTTCAAATTTTTTAGACTTGGATCTTTTGATGATGAAGTAAAAGAGATTGTCACAATTTCTACTGAGGATGCTTATCGAATGGCTATGAAAAGTATGCTTAGATGGGTGAGGTTGAACATGAATCCAAAGAAAACTAGAGTCTTCTTCACTAGCATGTCACCTTCTCATGGAAAGTGAGTATAATAATCTTCTCTTTCTCTAGCTATCTCTCATTTTCACACACTACAATGTTTTAAATTGCACTTTTTTACAACACCAAGTCACGTTAGCCTATTTAAATTGATCAATAATATGGTTGAGAATTCTAAATTTCAAAAATCATTTTAAAATTTATTAACTTTGAAAACCAAACTATACAATTTTGGACCCCTTAAATAAATCTCTACAAATTTGGGGATTAAAAAGAGCAATCAACCTCAAATTAACAACTATCACGTACACCCTCCAATCACTATTATAAGCAGAAATTCATTCTTTAGGTTCATTCAATAAATAATGTATCTGGTGTATAATACTGATCACATACATCACTTATTCAATGAACCAAAATGTGAATTTTTGCTTATAACAGTGATTAATGTATACATATTTTACTATCATAATACACCACTTCTTTTTTTGAGGAATAATACACCACTTCTAAGTTCTAATATTTCAACAAATATATGGTAGGAGTATTGATTGGGGAGGTGAACCAGGAGGAAGTTGTTACAATGAAACAACTTTGATTAATAATTCAACATATTGGGGTTCAGATTGTAGAAAGAGTATAATGCAAGTTATTGGTGAAGTTTTGAGCAAAACAAAAGTTCCAATTACATTTCTTAACATCACACAACTTTCAAGTTACCGTAAAGATGCACACACTTCAATCTATAAGAAGCAATGGAGCCCTTTAACTAAAGAGCAATTAGCTAACCCTGTAAGCTATGCTGATTGTGTACATTGGTGTTTACCTGGTCTTCAAGATAATTGGAATGAACTTTTGTTTGCTAAGTTGTTTTATCCTTGAAAATTGTACACAATTATACAAATATATTGTTGTTCTCTTGGATCATGGTCTCTTGGGTGTGACACTTTCATTTGTACACGAAAAAAAGTATAGCATATGGTCATTAATCTTTGTTTGCATACATAATGTTAGTGTGGTCAAAGTTGATTACTTATTTTATGTCCAAATAATGTGTGCATGTGTCAGAAACTTCTTTGTTTAGGTGAAATGAAGTAACGATACAGTTAAGTTTCAAATGATAGCTAAATATTACCTAATACTACCTAATCACCATCTCCACCTAATTTCCAAAACCAAATTCATTAAAAAAGGCTCAAATATATAACGTACCTATTTTGTTATTCAATACAATCATATAAATGAAAAAGGCCAAGTAAAGTGATTATGATTAGCAATCTTCCACGCACTTTTGGCTTTGAAGTGAAGCAACATCTATAAAGCCTTTGTAAGTCGTAGTATCTCAACTTCTCAATCACGCACATTACCTGCAAGGTAAAGAAATTCATGTAAATTATTATAAGATGTAAAATAAAACTATATAGATTTTAGATTGGTTTGGGTTGAGTGAACTTAGATCTATATATACCGATCAATTTTTTTTGTTTGTTTTATAATGTGCATACCGATCAGATTTGATTAGTTGGACTTTATGATAAAGGAGAGGTCGAGAACCATCAAACACCAAACAGTAAATGAAGGTTTTTAAAATTCCGTAAATGCTTAAACTATTTAACTAATTGTATGAGTGCATGAACTTTATACACTGTAAAGATATCAAATTACATGCTGATACAAACAGAAAAAAATGTGGCTGAAATTCTAAAGTTTGTTAATGTTATAATTCTATTTATTTCCATATTTTTTGTCGTAATAATATTTAACTTTATGCCTTACTTTAAACATCTTTCTTGTGAAACAAATAAAGATTGTCCAAAAGTTCATGGCCATAATATTAGGTGTCGCAGTGACCAATGTGTACGGATCTGAATCTCAGATGAATGAGTTCTTGCGCTAACAAAAGAATTGTATAATATATCTTATGTTAGAAAGAATTTTTTTTTTCTTTTTTTTTCCCTTGTAAAATAAGGAAACAGACCTACTTTAGAGAATACTCCACAAAAGTCATAGTTGTACGAATGTTATAGCTGAAGAACAAATAGAAAAAAAAAAGGGAGACC
>Ga0228711_1012499_pt1 | contig 10368 bp, 8 predicted proteins | sample MedpolnodulmetaG_2_FD_177996 | JGI IMG/M metagenome (GOLD analysis project Ga0228711, IMG submission 177996) | Root nodule microbial communities from Medicago polymorpha collected in Santa Monica, California, United States - brown nodules | ecosystem: Host-associated > Plants > Roots > Nodule...
GTTTCACTACAACAGCAAATCCTGGTCCCATAATTTCCAAAATAAAATTCTCATTTTGAAAAGAAAAAAAAATAAAAATCCGCGGCTACTCGACTTTGGAAGTGGGTTGAGTGCCATCGTTGATATCTTTATCTTGCTTCTCGATTTTAACTTTTTCCCCTATCAACTGTTTATTATTCTATGGATCAAATCATACCGTTGCCGTCAACCGCACCGGAGCAAAGAGGCGCCGGCGGCAAACTTCGAAAACCACCGCCGAGAAAGCCACCAGCCAGTCCTTACGCCCGTCCACCATCGAACCGCCGATGGATTTCAAAGCTCGTTGATCCTGCCTACCGCCTCATCGCTGACGGAGCCACTCGTTTTCTTCCTTCGTTCTTCTCCGCTACTGATTCCGCTACTAACCCTCCCTCTTCCATTGAAGATGATCAAGGTTCGTTTCTCTTTTCGTGTTTTTCTGTTATTCTTCAGACGCAATTAACCTAGATCTCTATGAATCATCATTGTTGCGATTGATTGTGAGCATGATTATAGTGATTACAAACACTAATTAAACAATGTGAGTGGTTTAACTTGAGATTAATGACATAATTAGTTTGGTTAACAAGTGTTGTTTATGTGAGGGAGAGAGTTAAGTAGCTTTGGTTACAGGATGATGAATTAATTGATTCAGAGTTTTAGAATTTGAACTTTGAAATTGAAGTCCTAATTTATTAGTGCCAGTGTATATTGGAGACTCTGTTTTGTCGAAACCTTGTACAATATGCAATTATTTTATATAATCATAATAAGAACAGTATATGAAGGCGCTGTTTGGTAGATGATAGCTTATAGTAGATAACTGATGGCGGATAAGTTAGCTGATTGAATTTGTAGTGTTTGGTAAGACTAGCACTTGAACTAGCTTATCAGTATGAAATGACGTAAATAAGATATATTAATTTTTTTTTCACTTAAGGCTACATGGGTAAAATTGAGATAAAAAATGATAAGCTACAAGCTTTAAGCTATAAGCTACTTGAATTAGGGCCGTTTGGATTAGGTTTATTTTGATCTTATGCAAAACAACTTATGCAAACAAATAAGTTTTTATGTATTATTCATAAGTTTGTAAATGTAGTTTATGAAAAAACAGTTTATAAAGAAACAACTTTCGTCAGTGAGAAATTATAAATTAACATATAAGCTTATTTATTTGCATAAGCCGTTTTGCATAAGCTCAAAATAAGCCTAATCCAAGCAGGCCCTTAGCTTATCAAAAAATGCTACAAGCTAGTAAAAATAAGCTATAAGCTCGTGAGAAAATTACGGTTACCAAACGGGTCTTTTTTAGTCAAATGAGCTAATAAGACATAAGCTATAAGTATAAGTTCAAACATGTGACTTGTGAAACAGACCCCAAAGCCTACTTTAAGTATTTGTATAAATGGCGTTTGATCTTAACTTATGAATTTAATGGGATGATTAACATGCTAGATGTTGATGTTTCTATTGATTTCAATGAAAGGCCTTCGTTTTGCTAATTAAAGCTTAGTAGAGGGGCAAATGTAACGCCAATCATATTAACTTAATGTGAACTAATAGTTTTAGGTATGGCAACACTTTGACGTTTGTTTTAAAATGGGTGTAATGATAAGGTAACATGAAGTTCGTGGCTTTCAAGAAGTGACATATTAAAAGAGATAGATTCTCACATTTCTCTTAATCTACTTACTATTTGTATTTTATCAGTGTAAAACCGTCTGGTGCTTGATACACGTTAAATATTATTTGTGCTTCACAACAAGTCCTTTAGTTGTGGAGTTATATATGTTATTGTCAATGTATTAGCTGTATAATTTCAGGTACTGATTAATATTGATTTTGGCGATACTCTCATATTCCCGATCATTTTATTGAACTGTGACAGGTAAATTGGCAACCAGTGAACAGCACAACGAAGATAATCTGCTCAAAAGCAATTTACATGTAAGAAACGTTTTTGCTTCTTCTCTATTAGTGTATAGTTTTAGTGCTTAGTATGTTGCAGTTGTGATTACTTACAACATAGAATCAGTCTATAATTACCCTATTTATATTATTTTTAACAGCATTTTTGAGGCTGGCCACTGGTGATGTCATTCAGGATTAGTAACTATGCTGTACAATATAAATTGCCTCTAAACATATTCGAGTAGTTACGTTCATAAGTTATTCTTCTAAGCGGATGCAAATTTAACGCTCCGTTTGCACTTATGTAATGATATGGCCTTATCCATTAATGTCACATGACTGATTATATTTTATCTGGATTTTCATATCATATGCTCTGTGACGAGCCCTTTGAGCCTTGTTCTTCATTTTCTTCATCCTAAAGTTTTGTTTGTTTGAATCTGTCTATTTCAATGAATAACTTCTTTGTTTTTTTATCTATCTCACACTTTCTGTATTTCATGTCTCAATTCTTGGTATTGAATTTGATTATTTTCCTATTATTAAACATGCTTATTTATTCGCAGCTCCCACAATCTGAATTGTCTAAAATGGCAAGCATCGGTGATGGTCGCAGTAAGCAAAACAGCAGTTTTGACTTTGTTCTGTCTAGGCGTGTTGAGAAAGGAAAGCAAAATGAGAATAATAAGCTTTCAGACATAGAGCAACTGGTGAAACGAACAAAATTCACTAGGTACATTAATTAACTTCATAATAACTGTAGTAGTTTTTTCTCCACCTTGCTAAGTGGCTCATTTACCAATTTTATTATTGAAGTTGGTAATGCTGTAAGATCAGATTGTTCATCCCTATGGCTTAGAACTTACACAAGGTTCTTGTAATTTGATATACAATTTTTATAGTGATGAACCCTGTTTGTTATTCTTATGTTTCTTGCCAACGTTGGTTGCTTTGGGATGGAATTCAAAAAAATTTATCATCGTCTCTCTTCTTTTTCTCCTCATGTGGATATCCTAGAGCACAGAAAAGTCTCGTTTGGATATTACTTGCATAGTTTATGATATTTTCAAGCATGCCTCTCTTATTTGGTTTTTGAAATGTTTAAGCCACGCCTAGGCATTGGCTTAACAAAATAAAGAGTATATATGTGTGTGTGTGTGTGTGTGTGTGTTTGAGTGGAAGGCTTGGGATAGAGGGAAACAAGGGTTAGTTTTTCAATCTCGCATTGACTTTAAGTGTATAAAAATGAATGAAGGTCATTCCCCGTGAGCATAGCTCGGTTGGTTGGGACATCACATAATATATGCAGGGGTCGGGGTTCAAATCCCTGATTTCCCACTTATTCACCTTAAAAAGGTGAATTTCTAGCTACTAGGCTACTCGACCTAAAAAATAATAATGAATGAACGTCAATTGGATGGTTACACTTAGATGTTAATCTTTTTCATTTTATTCTGTTGAAAAGAATATCCAAATAGGAGAATATTTTTACTTAAAAATGAAACAATTACCCCCCTTTCCTTTTGAAACGTCACATCATGATGAAAACCATTTGTTGTTTGCTTTCTCCAGACCATCTAAATATCTTTAATCTTATGTAGAGATGAATTCAATCGTATGGTGGAGATTTTGAATTCAAGAGAAATCAACGTTTCGAATGTTGAAGAAGGAAAGGAACATACAAATTTGACTTCTAGACAAGATGATGGGGGGCTTGTAGCGGCACACAAGCTTCCAAAGGTTTTCAATGAACGAAGGCACGAAGAGTCAAATGCAGCCATACGGGGTAGTGCAACACCTGGCATGTCAAAAGTGTGTGAGCATTGCATGTACTTGTTTGAACTATTCACATGTACTAATAGTCATGATAAATTCTTTGCCAATATGTGCTATCTTCTTAGGGCTGAATTGAGTCTACAATCTATTAGATATCTATGGTAGAGTTTTTTTTTTTTTTTAAAGCTATGAAATGAAATAAAAGAATCAGGAGCTGCCTGAACCACTTACAAACACCAATTCAAAGAAACTCAAGCAAGAAAACTAAAAAAGTACAAACATCAATCCATATCAACTCTAGTAAAAGGTAAACCTAGAGAATCCCTAGAGAGAAGAGAGTTCACAAATGGGGGGCGATGCTCCCACCAATGTGAAGAGTGCATAGCCAGATTTTGGCCATTCTTGGCCAAAGCATCAGCCACCAAATTGCCCTCCCTAAGCACATGAGAGAAAACATAACAAATCTGCTTGCAGAAGAACATGCACTTATGCCATCTTGTCTTCATTTTCCAAGGCACTCCCTCTTGTTTGTTATAAGCCTTCACCACTCCAAGGGAGTCAGTTTCAATCCAAATGTCCTTCAATTGCAACTCTGAAGCCTTCTCAATAGCAAACATACAAGCACAAAATTCTTCTAAAGGTGTGGCATGCCCAACATTTTGAGCAAAAGCACCTAAGAAAGTAGAAGTGGAGTTTCTAAACACAACTCCAATAGCTCCACAGGGGGGAGGCTCCCATAGGAGGAGCCAGCAGATGCTCCTTTGCCTATAACAAGTTTAAAACTTAGCTTGACTTCAGCAAGAATAGAATTGAAAATGGTGCTCATGTTACTTTGCTTGTTAGAAAAGCATCTGTTGTTTCTTTCAATCCATATGCTCCAAATAGTGTGCACAATAGCAGAATTAATAATATGCTTCACCAACTTGCTAGCAATAGGGTGACTGCTCATAATCAGAGAGTTAGGCAAGAGAAAGGAGAAAAGAAAGAATGTGTAACATCGAAACTTCAAAATTAAAGCTGTTATTGTTGGAAATCATTGTGCAAAAGATTATCAGTTTGGAAACAATTTCAATTGATTTTCTTGGGGGAATCTTATCCCAGATTTTATTGGGATAGAATTTTTCAGGAATAGATTGTCTGCCCAATTATAGATTTAAGCTTTTGTCCCGTCCCACACCCCACCCCACCCCCCCACCCCCCCGTGGTCACATGTATTTTTTTCTATTAATTTTCAATAAAAAATTATGGTAGGGTTGTAAGTGCCAACAAAGTTAAGATCTATTTGATTCTCTCTAAAATTCTGCACTTTCATTTTCTTTCACATCTCATATTTTCTTTCAGTTTCTCACGATTACCAAATCCTAATGTTTCAAATTCAATCATTCATGAATGGGTTAAACATATAGAGGTTGATTGCTGTCACTTGAGGAAGGATTCTCTTAAGTGTCATTTCTTTTGTAAATTCTTTCTTAAGTGTCATTTCTTTGAATCAGCTTAAAGACATGTTGACTAAGTCCTATCGAGGTGCTGGGATAGCATACATGGGTTACAAGCTAGACGCATCTTGTAAAAGCCCTCGTTTGAGGAAGAGTTTTGAATTTAATTATAATTACCATTAATAATTTTTTTTATTGTTATTATTCTGATCTCTTATTAGAATTTTATTGTTACCAACGATAGCACACGATAATTAATTTGTTGCCAAAACTCAGGAATCATGGTATTATTTCTCCTTGCACACACACACAATTATGTGTAAATTGACAGTGAAATCTTCAAGCTCTAACCTGTCTTGTCTTAAGAAAGAAATATGGGGTTTGACATTCCCTGAAAGCCGGCATTTGAATTGTAAAATGTTTTTGTACACAATTTCATGTAATAGAGGGTGAAATGTTCGAATTCAAATTTCACTTATCTTAAGGAAGAAAGATTGAGCTTGACAGTACCTGAAATATTAGGATGCATTTGAATTCTAAAACATGTAGTCATTTTAGGGTTAGTTTTGTTGTATAATAGTCTAATTATCAACTCTACAGGGTCAAGATGAAATTGGTGCTTCACCAATTGAGATTGCTAGAGCATTTATGGGTTCCCAAGCATCTGAAGCAGGCCCCAGTTCTAAAAACATGATTCAAACTGTCGAAAGCACAATGCTCCTTACTGATGAAGCTGCAATAAAATCATATGATCCATCACCATCAAAAAAGTCACCAACAGGCTGGCCAGGTGCTTTCGTGCAGCATGCTTACGCAACACCACAAAGTCAGGGAAGCAAATATGGATTTCTTAATCATGCACGGACTCCGTATTCCAAACCTCTATTAACAAAGTCTAAGTCCAAGGTTTGTTTTTTCAGATATAACATTTCTTGTACTTCAATGCTCAAGTTGTATCTAAAATTGTATTGTTTTTTGTTTTCTTTTTCTCCAGTTGATTCATACCCAAGGCAATTACAGCCACATTTCATCAACTCCTCTCCGTCAATCACAAACAAGTCTGTTTCTGAAGGTAGTCTCAATGTTCTGTTATTGTGATTCTATTCGACTCTGTATGTTGATTCCTTAACACCCCGTAAATTGCTAATACTGAAATTCGTATGTAACAGTCTTAATGGTTATTGGTTAGAATATAAGTTAATTTTGGTTGAAGTTTGATCCTTTCATGGTCTACGGCATTCCTATCTATCTTGCTTACTTTTGACCTTTGCTTATGTTAAGCGTTAAGAGATTGTAGACAAATGATATTGACATATTTTTATTTAAACAATTAATGGATGTAGAAGATTAGTTTTTGATTATAGCATATCACATTTCAAAACTTAACTTGCTACCAAACTTGATTGTACGAGCCAAATATTTAAAATTTCCTGTTTTGACTTTAGCGTTTAGAGGTGTGTTGGGAAAATGGAGACGATGCAATTTTATTTGGCATCCTATTGTTTGTAAAGACTATTATTTTTTCACTTATTAATTTGGTTATTGCCTACAAACTTCAAATTAAAGATTTTGTGGATATATTCTAATAATGAAAATTGTAACTTTTCATATCTCAAGTAAAGGGCATCTAAAACCTCGAAAATCTGATCATGAAAGTGGGATTTTCTGTGCTTTTTTTCTGAATCTGTCAAGTTTTGTCAAAATAATTTAGCTTTTTTTTAATCAAGTTCATCTCAAGTTTCGGTCATTATGTTTATTTGAGATTTTATTGCTTAACTATCTTGTATTTGAATTTCGTTCATTCCTTTAGTTTCAATATTTTATTTAATTCTTTAAAATGGTTGATTACTTTTCCCTTCTGCTGGTAATTGGTTACTAACATAATTATATAATAAACGAAGGACAAATCTGAAGTTGGTGCATCAGAAAGTAGATATGGATCTGTTGGACCTATTCGTCGAACTAGGCATAAGGTTGGTGTACAATCGACTTCAGGGAGACCGGCATATTCATCTATGAGTTCTTCACAGAGAGAAAATTCCAGTTTTATTGAATGTTCAACTCCTACTATTGCAACAAGAATGGATCTGGGCGGGATGAGCAGCAGTCGTAAGCCATTGGGCTTTGAGCGCAGTGTTCCAACAGTACCCATGCATACTAGTTTGATGGCTAAGAAGATATTGGAGCATATTGATAGAAACATTCCCACTCCAAAGGAGAAATCTGCTGAGCTGAAGCTAGCAACTAAATGGAATAACGCTGAATCTTCAGTTAATACAAGTACCGTCTTTTCAAATGCAGACAATGACTTGGTTAAACTAAAAGATGTTAGTCCTAGTAAATACAATGAGTTTGGTGGAATGCATTCTATTCTAAGAAAGGAAGATGAAGGGAACTGCAATGTTGATATTCAACCTAGGGAGAGTACTGATAAATCTGTTGACATCACAAAAGAAGGGACTTTGACATCTGACCTGAATGTTCACAGAAGCATCCCCAGACTCACTAATGATGTAAGGACTACACAAAATTTTGGTAGTTCTCAAATGTTTTCAGTGAAGTCTACTGACAAGGTACTCTATTTTATGGCCATTGATGTTTTTAGATGTAGTTTTGTCCTAAATTTGTGTCACAAGGCTGAGCGGGAAAAAGTTTAGTCTGTTTGAAAAAAAAACCATTTTGAGGCTAAATTACATGTAGCTTTATGCACCCTGTGGTATTATAATAAAGCAAAATTGGATAGTTTAAATAAGCAATGGTAGAAGAAGGAATTAAGTTGCAACAACCTCACCTATATGGAGAGAATGGCAAGATAGTGGGAAAGGCATCCAAAAATAAAGGTGTTGGGCTGGGAAGTTATTTTGTAGTAGCCAATTTACTAATCATTTATAGATTTAAATATTACGGTCCTTGTAAAATATAATTATTTATTTAATATCTTGAAAATTTTGTTATGAAGTGTTCCCTATAATGTATAAATACACCCTTCTTTGTTTGAGTCCATTTTTGAGTTTTGAACATACACCAAATAATACTAGGACTAAATGCAAAAAATATTGCATGGACTAAAACATATTAAAAGAATAGCAAAGTAAACAAACTGAATAATGAGAAACTATCAAGAAGGACCTAGAGATTAATAGATTGGAGAAAGAGATGGTTTTTTATAGAACACTATGGCGTCATTTGACTCATGTGCCGACCCAAATTAGTGGGATAAGGCTTGGTTGTTGTTGTGAACAAAAAGAATATACATTACATAGATCAGTTTGTTACAATGAATTTTACAGGGAATAAAACGAAAAACTAGATGTATAAGGGATAAAAACGTATCTAAATTGTTTTTATATATATATTATTATCACAATACATATATTTTTGACATGCTATTTCATGAACGTAATGTTTTCGATGTACTAATTGTGCAGGATGTTTTGATGGCTCTCCCAAGTGTTGGTCAGCATCCTTCTTCACTAAATCAAGAAAAGAAGACTGTCCCTAATAATTCCACTAGTAAACCAGTTTTAGCTCCTATTTCCATCAAAAAGCCTGAATCAAAATGGACCTTAGCATCAGATAACAGCTCGGGATTTACCTTCCCTGTTACAGCAACCTCATCTGTCTTCTCTGAACCGCCAACACCATCAATCATGCCATTATTATTCTCTACTGGTAATCAGCAACAATTAGAAGAAACATCTAACCAATTGTCATACAGTTTTGGAGTTAAAAAGTCAAATCCAGCAGTGGTATTTTCCTTCCCCTCCACAAGCAATACTGTTGATAATGATGCTGGAGTCATAAAGTATAACTTTGGTTCAATCAATACGGCAAGGCTGTCGTTTTCATTTGAAAAAACTTCTGTCAAATGTTGAGTAGAACGAACAAATGAGGTTCCAAAAGATTGTCCCTGCTAATTTGTTCCCTCTCATTTCTTTATTTATACCCTTCAACAGGCTACAAGCAGGTTTTTGTACTTTAGCTTTCAATTTGTTTTAAGGTGAATATGAGGAAAATGATGCCGTTTTGGTGCAGAAAATGTGATGTTTATGGTCCTCATCCCACTTGTGTATTTTCTTTCTACAACGCATCTCGTCGGAAAACATAAAATAAAAGGTTGTATGGTGAGATATTTTCATTCGAGAAAGATTTTGTCACAGGGCATGCAACCTTGATTCAGGCATTAGAGAAGTACATTTTTACTTTTTTATTATGAGTGATTAGGCAAAAACTTTCAAAAATTGTAACTTTTGTCAAAATGTGTTTAATCAATGCATTGAAAATCAAATTATTTGACCTTTTTAAAGAATAATTGCTTATTTTAGAATGTTTATAGAGTCTTGGAGGCACTCGTTAACAAGACCCAAATGAATATTCATTGTTTTTCAATAAAAATTTGCTCCTTTTTTTTTATTACAAAAAAGTTTTTTTTAACTTTAAATTTTTTTCGCTACTTTTAGTTCATTTAACCCTAAAATATTCATTGTTTTTCAATAAAAATATTGCACATGTTAGACAAACCATATAAAAAATATATATCCCCAATTTTTTTAACAAATGTATAATATAAATCGACAGAACGTCCCAACAGTTTCATACGTCTTTTCTCGAATCCTCTTTTCACTCTCGGTACCCTTTCAAAACACTTTCAAACAATGGAGCATCCTCCTTCCAATAGTAAGAGAGTCAAGCTCATGATTACCTATGGTGGAAAAATCTAACCTAGGCTTACTGATCTTCATGATCATCGTCATTATTCCTACATTGGCGGCGACAACAAAATCATCACCGTCGACTGTAATATCAACTTCTCCGACCTCATGGCAAAGCTTTCCACATTCATGTTTTCCGATGTTTGCTTCAAGCATCAACTCCTTGGTGAAGATTTCGATGCTTTGATCTCGGTTTATAACGAAGATGATCTCAATCATATGATGTTCGAGTACGATCATATATGTTGCTTTTCACGACAACCTGCAAGCTTGAGGGTCTTCCTCTTCCCTGTCCATATTAATAAGAACAAGACATCTTCTGATTCTTTGGCTTCCACTATCAATCTCAAATAGTTGTCTGTCAACTCGCTCAATATTGTTCATGTTCCTCCTTTAGAATAATGTGAGGATTATTATTATTTTGGAGTTTGGGGATTAAATTAGAATTAATAAAATTAAAGAGAGTTAAATGAAATAAAGGGGAGTTAAGAATAGGAGTAAAGAAAAAAAAA
>Ga0228711_1012505_pt1 | contig 10362 bp, 7 predicted proteins | sample MedpolnodulmetaG_2_FD_177996 | JGI IMG/M metagenome (GOLD analysis project Ga0228711, IMG submission 177996) | Root nodule microbial communities from Medicago polymorpha collected in Santa Monica, California, United States - brown nodules | ecosystem: Host-associated > Plants > Roots > Nodule...
AAAAATAAAAAAAAAAAAAAAAAGAGTACTATGATGATAAACAAAAGGCAGCCTAAATTACTAAGTCTCTTGTGTTAATATATATGGGTTGTTACTATTTTACCGCAATTTTTTAAAATGTATGCATGATCATTTTTTGCATTGAATCGTTGTGCAAGTAGTTTGCTGAATCTGGTTTACTTTGCTTTAGTTCCATTCCAAGGAGATTTGTATCCGAATGAGGCAATGGATGTGATTCAGGCAGGACTTGAAAATTTAGATTCTGGTTATGGGGCAAAAATGACTGAAAATACGCCGGTGACCAACACTTCAGAGAAATTTCGAGGCGGTGAGATATTCACATTCAACTAGTTATCTCATTTGTGCAATCTGTTATATCATGCTTGTAAATTTGTGTCAGATTTAGCATGCGTTTGTTTGAGATTTTTTTTTTCTTTCAGAAAAAATCTGTTTTTTAGAAAGAAAAAAAAATCACTTTTATCATTTTAATAGTGCTTGTTTAAGATTTTTTAGAAAATACTTTTGTTAAAAAAATTCATTTTTAAACTTAAATTGAAAAGCTGGTCCTAGTAGCTTTTCCAAAATCTATTTTTTTACTACTAAATACAAGGAACTTAAGTGTAGGAGCTTCAGATATAAATAAATAAAAAAAGATTTTTATGATAGTAGTTTGCTTCAGATTTTTTTTTAAAACAAAATCATTTATTTTATATCCAAACAGGCTATTAATTTACAAAATATCTCGTGCTTATGATAGTTGTGCCAATTTGATTTCTTAAAGTGCATAAACTTAATCTGCAGAGCTTAGGTATCACTTTTTTGACACCGTGAAAAAAATACTATCAATTTACAAAGTCTCTTGTGTCAATCTATGGAGCTTTACTATTTTACTGCGACTTTTTTAAATGTTTGAATGATAGTTTATTTTTTCTTTGAACCGTTGTCCAAGTAGTTTGCTGAATCTGATTTTCTTTGCTTTAGCTCCATTTGAAGAAGATTTCTATCAGAAGGCTCCAATGGATGCGCTTCAGGTAGGACTTGAAAATGTAGATTCAGGTTATGAGGCAAAAATGACTGAAAACACCCCGGTGACGAAAACTTCAGAGAAATTTCGAGGTGGTAAGATATTCACATTGAACTAGTTATCTTATTTGTGCTATCTGTTGGATCATGCTTGTAAATTTTTTCCCATATAGTTGTGCCCTGGATGGAAAGTGGTTTTCTCTTTTGTATGTTGGGAGAGTCAGTCATTTATTGAGTTCCTGCCTCTCGATGTATTATTATCGCGATTTTAGCAAAGCTACAGACTGTAGCTTCTGAAAAGACGTGCACCGAGTTTTATATCACTGTGAAAACATAAAGGCTATTAAATTACCAAGTCTCTTGTGTTAATGATAGTTGCAATTAGTTTGATTGTTAAAAGTACAACGTGCATAATCTGTAGAGCTTAGGCATCATTTTTTAATTTATGGTAAAGATTAACTTCGCTGAATCTTTGGGCAAGTAGTTTGCTGATTCTGGTTGTCTTTGCTTTAGTTCCATTCCAAGAAGATTTTTACCCAAAGGAAGCAATGGATGTGCTTCAGGTAGGAATTGAAAATGTAGATTCTGGATATGAGGCAAAAGTAACTGAAAGCACCCCAGTGACGAATACTTCAGAGAAATTCCAAGGTGGTAAGATATTCACATTGAACTAGTTATCTCATTTTTGCTATCTGTTATGTCATGCTTGTAAACTTTTTCCTATATAGTCATGTCTGCAATGGAAATGTTTTTTTCTCTTCGATTTTGTATGTTTTGAAAGTCGGTCTTTTATTGAATTCCCATGTCTTGATTTATTATTACTGCGATTTTAGCAAACTGACAAACTGTATCTTCAGGAAGGACATGTGCCGAATTTTATATCAACGTGAAAGAAATAAGCTATTAAATTAAATTCTCGTGTTAATGATAGTTGCACTAATTTGATTTTTAGAAGTACAACTTGCTTTATCTGTAGAACTTAGCCATCTTTTTTTAATTTAGGGTAAAGATTAACTTCGCTGAATCTTTGTCCAAGTAGTTTGTTGATTCTGGTTGTCTATGCTTTAGTTCCATTCCAAGAAGATTTGTATCAGAAGGCGGCAATGGATGTGCTTCAGGCAGGAGCAGGACTTGAAAATGTAGATTCTGGTTATGAGAGGAAAATTACTGAAAACACCCCCATGACTGATACTTCAGAGAAAATCCGAGGTAGTAAGATATTCACATTGAACTAGTTATCTCATTTGTGCAATCTGTTATGCCATGCTTGTAATTTTTCTTCCTATATAGTCTTGTCTGAAATGGAAATATGGATTTTTTGATTTTGTATGTTTCGAAAGTCTGTCTTTAATTGAATTCCCGCGTCTTGATGTATTATTACCGCGAATTTAGCAAACCGACAAACTGTATCGTCACGGAGGACATGCGCCGAATTTTATATCAATGTGAAAGAAACAGGTTATTAAATTAAAAAGTCTGGTGTTAATGATAGTTGCACTAATTTGGATTTTTAAAAGTACAACTTGCTTAATCTGTAGAGCTTCGGCATCTTTTTTAAATTTAGGGTAAAGATTAACTTCGCTGAATCTTTGTCCAAGTAGTTTGCTGATTCTGGTTGTCTTTGCTTTATTTCCATTCCAAGAAGATTTGTATCAGAAGGCGGCAATGGATGTGCTTCAGGCAGGAGCAGGACTTGAAAATGTAGATTCTGGTTATGAGAAGAAAATGACTGAAAACACCCCCATGACTGACATTTCAGAGAAAATCCGCGGTGGTAAGATATTCACATTGAACTAGTTATCTCATTCGTGCAATATGTTATGCCATGCTTGTAATTTTTTTCCTATATAATCTTATCCGAATTGGAAATATGGTTTTCTAGTTTGTATGTTTGGAAAGTCAGTCATGTATTGAATTGCCACGTCTTGATATATTATTACCGCGATTTCAGCAAAGCAACAAACTGTAGCTTCAGGAAGGACAGACACTGAATTTTATTTCGCCGTAAAACAAACAGGCTATTAAATTACAAAATCTCTTGTGGTAATGATAGTTGCACCAATTTGATTTTTAAAAGTACATGTGCTTAATTTGTAGCTTAGGTATCATTTAGTCATGATTATGATAAAATTTCACTTTTTGGTATGTGAAATTGGACTTTTAATTTGTTACCCAACTTATTTGGCATACATAGAATTTTAATAGATGTCAAATTGTTAATCCATGCAGTTAGTTCCTTATAGGTGCCTGATTCACATGATTCATGATAGCTTATTTATTGTCATATAATGTTCTTTGATTAGTTGGGCACTTTTTCATAAGGTGTAATATGCAAATCAATGTTTCAGAAACCAAACTTAGAAGATCTCTAGGCTATGGTTCAATTGCTTTTAACTTCTTGAATGAAGACAAAACTCTAGTTGGACCAATCAAATAATCAAATTGTTGATAGTGTCGATCCACGGTTTAACTATTTGAACTGTCTAGTTTGGTTCGATTTTTAAATCATTGATGCAAACAGAACCTTGTGATTGCACAAACTTGGATACATGTCACTTATTGGCAATTATTTCCTTCATAACAGGTGCTGAATCCAGATGTCGGAGAAGAAGTAAATATTTATCTTACCCATACACAAATAGTGGACCAAGAAATAAAGATTTGCCAGCTGAAACAGAAGAATCGAAAACTCCATGTGTTGTTAAAGAGAAGGCTTCAAGCAGAACTAGTAAACCTTCAAATGGATCTATTTTATCTGATAAATTGGTTAGCAAGAGATTCCAAAATAACTGGTACAGAAAATTCATCAGCTGTAGTAGTATGTCTAGCAGTCCAGATTTCGTAAGTGCAAGTTCCGGTGATTTACTCTCAGGACTATTTTCTGCTGCTGTTGATTGTATGTCTCCAATTGTGGATAAAAACTTTGATTTGGTTGAGTGGTTCTTCTGCAAAAAAAGAATATCAGAATATCATGATGAGGCTGAACTTGCTACTTCTTTGGTTAGTGTGAATGGGGGGAAAACAGCGAAACCTGGTGGCAATGATTTACTGGATGCCAAAAGTAGGAAGAAGAGAAAGAATACTAAAGCGGAAAATGCAGAAAGGCGTAAGATGAAACCTCTTTCTGGTCTATCAGATATGAAGGGTAATGTTTCTATAGGTGACTGCACAAGTTCTGGGAAAAAACTTCAACAAAAGAGGAAGGTGGAAGAAATAACTTCATTGCATCAGCTGCAGAGCCCGGAAACAACTATAAATGAGAGTGGCAATATATGCAGCTCTGTTCCTGAAACTCAAAATCATAATGTCCTTGCTTCTGAAAAAAAGACTAGGCCTAAAAAGAAACAAAAGTTGGAAGCTGCACAAAATTATCAAGGTGCTCAGCTTGCTTCTCATTTCCATTCGAAGAGCACTGAATGCAGCTCACTAGTAATAGATTTGCAGTTTATGTCCTCACCTCAACCTGTTGATATTCATCAGAAAAGCAATGGTGAAAATAAGGAAGAACAAGGTTTTAAAGTTTCAAATCCAGAGATACGTGTCTCCCAAGGCGAACTTGATGGAAATGTTACTCGCAGTAACTTGTTAGTGAGTACATCAGAGGCTGGTACTGCCTCCCAGGAAGGATTTGCAGCAAATAGTACTAATCATAACATGTTGGTAAATGCTGCCTCAGAGCTTGGTTCAGTATACCAGGCAAGATTTGTTGGCACTGCCTCCATAAATAAAAGAGAGAAGAAGAAAAGAACGAAGAAAGCACCACAGGAGCATCCCAATACTAAACATGCTAGAGAGATACCTGATTTGAACAACATTAGCTTTGAGTCCAGTTCAACAAGAAAAGAATCCGGACCTGTCAACTTCCTTTCATCTGAATTGAAGTCAGGGCACCCAAGAAGCTTATCTGCTTGTTCGAGCCGTACCAAAACTGTTAACTTAGGTGGAGTGGAGTACAATGGAGAATCACCTGGAACCTTTCTCTTTCTACAATTCGCACCAGGAGTTGATATCCCATCAAAAGAGGATTTGTTGAAAACATTTTGCCGGTTTGGTCCGCTGAAAGCACCCGAAACTCAGTTGATGAAAGATAATGGTGGCGCTCAAATTGTTTTTGTTAGAAGCATAGATGCTGCAGAAGCACTTCGCAATTTAGAGCAGAACAACCCATTTGGTGCAGCTCTTGTGGGCTACAGGCTCCATCCTCCTCCTGCAGCGGCTCCACCATTGGAGCAATGCATGACACCAACTCAACCAAGGCTCCATCCTCCTCCTGCGGCAGCTTCACCATTGGAGCAATTCATGACACCAACTCAACCAAGGCTACATCCTCCTCCTGCAGCGGCTCCACCATTGACACAACTCATAACACCTACTCAACAAAGGCTCCGTCATCCTCCTGCGGCGGCTCCACCACTGCCAACTCAATCAAAGCCCCATCATCCTCCTGCCGTGGCTCCACCAACTCAACCAACTATGCCAATGCCTGGTGAAACACCTCCTCCTCTTGAGATTATGAAGCAGAACTTGCAGATGATGACATCAGCGCTGGAGAAGTCAGGGAATAATCTTTCTCCCCAGATGAAAGCCAAATTGGAAGGTGAAATAAAAAATCTCCTGACTAAGATGAATAGGCCTAAAGTATGAACATTGGTATGGGAAGTTTTCCTATTTAAATTAAGCATCATTGTATTGGGATTTATAAGTAGTTTAAATTATCCGTCAAAAAAAAAAGAAGGTAGATTAGATTAGACTAGTTTGGACTTCTGTTCAAGTTCTTCCCCGGGTGTTGGTCTGTTGTTGTACCTTTGTACTTTCCTGCCGATTCTTTGACTTTGCACAAAATGGCGCAAGGATATCAATTCATGGTTGTCATTGGACTATATCATCCAGATCAAATATTTATCAAGCTTTCCTTTCATATTTATCATATTTATGCTGTTTTTTTATTTTTTTTATGATAAATATTATTGAAGTTAGTGTTATGTTGTGAGTGGAATAAAACTCAATCTCTATCACTACACTCCTTAACTCTCTCGGCCCATACACTAAGATAAACTTATGCTAAAGCAATTTTTTTCCGTATCGTTATTTTTTAAATATATTTAACTTTAAAAATTAGAATAGTACTATAATATAGTGAAATATTTGTTACATTCATTTTGTTTCATCTTTTTTGGAGCAACTTAAATTGATATATCATCCACAACAGTAAAAAAGGGAATAACCCACAAGTTATCTTGTACAATCTGCATGCATTTGATTTTTCTTGTTCAATATAATTATTCCACTTCAGCAATTCACCTGGTAATAATCACATTAACACAAGCCCTTGATAACTTAGGCTAATTGATCGACTCTTATCGCGCAGTGTGCACGGCCGTCTTATATCTTTGGATAGTGAAATGACATGAAACATTATCATGGCCTGCATGCATGAACACCATTATTTGCTTTAGTTTTCTCTTCTCAGTTCTCACCTGTATGGCTATGTATATGATTCTCATCGTCGAGTTGCGGTCGGATTCAAAGCTTTGTCGTGGACTGTGGTATGGCTTTGTAACTTGCAAGTCCGTCATAGTGGTATTCATTATCAAATTTTGTTGAATTCTTAAGTTGAAAAAAAAAAAACACTCTTTCTCAAGAAGTTTGCATGATTTCAGATACGTAAGACTATTTTTTTATTTTTTTTTGAAAACAAATAGGATTATATTAAGAGAGTTACTTTTCCCACCCCATGCTTTTTCTCGCGCGCCCTATTTTTTTTTCAATTTTACCCTGGTCCGAATTTAGTTTTCCAAACTGCATTGATAGGGATTTCCAGATTTATCCGGAATTAAAATCCGGAATGCTCTTTTTCCAGAATGTTTTTCATTTTAAGCTTTCAAATTCGTAAAATTAATGCAAATAGAAATATAAAACAAAAATAAAAAGACAAAAAGATAAAAATAACTCATTTTATTGATAAAGAAACAATACGTTACAATAATGTTGAAGCTTTTTAAGCTTATTACATAAGAACCTAAAACTATTTCTAATCTTATCTTATTACATAAGCTATACCAGTGGCTCCAACCACTGGTGGAGAGGAAAGAAGATGGCAGGGAAGAAGATGGCGGGGAAGAAGAAACCAATGCTGCCTGATAGAACATACTAGTAGCTCTGGTGTTGGAGGGGAAACAGAGGGGGCACAGGGGCCTCTAGGGAGCAAGAGACCATGATGGTCAAACTTACGCCTAGATAGACCAACCTCACACCCAGACTGATCCCTTCCCTATTGACCGATCATATGACCCCTGATGGATTTTCAAAGAGGTCTCTTTCTATGAAAGGCCAACGATGGAAGCACATCGTTGTAGAAGGAATAGGAGAAGAGGAGAAAGAAGAGGGTGTGAGAAATTGTGAGGAAATGAAGCATATTTATAGGGGAGGGAGGGACCAAAAAGGGTGGGAAAGGCATCAATGCAGTTAAAAAACGTGTAACCACCGTCCAAAAACGTTTGAAAAATGTTTTCTTTGTGGTGTAGACCACCGACCAAATTCTTCTGGTGCGTTCCAGAATATGTAATCCGAATTACACATGGATTCCGGGTTACGTATTCCGGAAAAATACGATTATGGGGTGTACCAAAGGGAAACCTGGGACTTTATGTATGGTAAGGGTTGGTTCAGAATTTATAATCCGGATTGCTTCAACATTGGATTCTTTTGTGTGTCCCACATTGCACCGACAATTTTTGTGGTCCACAACGCCTAGTTACCTCTATAAATAGGGGTCCCTGTTTTCATTACAAGTAAACTGTTTTCATTACAAGTAAACTACACCAGAAAAAAAATCATGGAATTCCCTGGCTTTGATCCGAACACCAAGCTAGCGGCAATATACTACAACGGTGGAACACCACCCCATCTGTTTAGGACTCACAACGATGTCACCCTCTCCGGGCTAAAGGATGAGCTGGATCAAATCAACCGCCAACTCAACCACAGAGACACGAGGAAGATGGTCGGTGTTGAATATCGATGTCCAATGTCCGACTCAGCCAGATCTCTTCGCTTCAGCCGGATGAAAATCACGAACGACGACGACGTGAGAACCATGTTCTCTGTCTTTGGTCAGCACAGTGCTAGAGGACCGATCGAGTTGGACGCTTCATTGGTTAGATCTGCTGAACAAATTCTAAAAAGTTTGATCCGGTCCAGGAACTACGAAGAGATCAGGGCACTCCTGGAACCCCCAGACGAAGAAATTAGTTTAGATGATTTGTGATAATGTGCTATGTTTTAATTAATCGCGTGTTTTATGTTGTTTTAATTGCGTGTTAGTTATGTGTTGTTGAATTAAGTTGTTGCATTATGTTTTGAATAATATATATATTATTTAAACTTTCATTATGTTTTAATTTAAATCAAAGATGTTCATTTATTCGATAAAATAACCGATGATATGCTGTCCGGATTATGAAATCCGGATACACATAGGGTGTAAGTGTATTCCGGATTTCGAAATTCGGAAAGCTTCAGCATAGGATCCTTTTATATGGACCACATTGCACCAAGAGTTTATGTGGTCCACAACATCCAATGACCTCTATAAATACACCCTCTCCGGTTTTCAGCTTCAATACCAGCAAAACACACAAACACACCAAAGAAAACCGTGCAAATTTTTGTCATTAAGCTGAAGATCTTTTTCACGCGGTCGCAAATAGATGAGTTAACTCTCTATTTAACTGCGTGATGAAGATCTTCAGCCTGCTGTCAAAAATACAAACAAACACACCAAAGAGACCATGCAAATTTTTGTCATTAAGTGGAGGATCTTTCTCACGCGGTTGCAAATAGATAGCTCTCTATTTGACCGCGTCCGCGTGATGAAGATCCTCTACATGCTGACAAAAATATATAGATACATTTATGGTTGCTCTATATTTGACTATCAAGAGGTTTCTATGAGCTAGATCTTGCTGCCTGCCAGATGAATGTCATCTGGCAGGCAGCAAGATCTAGCTCAGAGAAATCCTCTTGAAACACCTTGCCTTTCTTCATTATATTGCAGATCTAAAAGATTCATCATTTATGTTATTATGATTTTTTTTAACTTTTTATTTGTCTTATGTTTCTTCTTTTTATGTTATGTACCTTTGTTCTATTTTTTTCCAAGCCATCCGCCAAGAAAACGCTCCAAATAAAAGGGCCTGATGAAGTTCGAACTTTAAAATCCGGAAAAACTTCGTGCTATCTGGATTATAAAATCCGAAACACCTCAGTAACATTTTGGACGGTGACGTTTCCCCAAAAGTTTGGCTGGTTAGTGGAGTTTTAATGTGTTTTTTGGACGGTTTTGAATGAAAAACACGTTTTCTTTGACTTCCAAATGACCTAGGACTTGTTTAAGGCTATAAAAAGGCTTGGATCTTCAACATTTTCCTTCATTTTTCTTCACCTCCTTTCTTACATTTTCTTCAAAATTTTTTTAGTTTTTTAGGTAGTTTTTAGGAGTGTTTGTGGTGTCATGGTCATTGTTGACCGCTCATACGACCCCTACAATTGCATTGTAACTTATGCGGGGGTCGTATAACGGTCAACAGAGACCTTTGACATCAAAGAAAGACACAAAATTTCATAGCGTATCCGTCCGGATTTTATTTTTCGGAAACACCAACAATCTGGTTCGGAAAACGTAATCCGGACCAGGGGTATTTTTGGAGTTTTTGCAGGGCGCGCGAGAAGGCAGCATGGTGGGAAAAGAAAAACTCTTATATTAAAACAACGTTATGTCTAAGTACAATTGATGTCTAATAACCGGAGGATCTTTTTCCATCCAGCAGGCCTCTAAGAATTCTGCTCTTTACCCAAATGGTTTCGCTCATTCCCAAGTGAAATTCCATATTTACCCTTACGCACGTTAACTCACGTAGCGTGAGTTAACTTGCGCCAATTATAAGAGTAGCGTGACTTAAGTCACGCAGTGTGAGTTAAGTCACGCTACGTTACTTAAGTCAGTTAAGAGCAACACAACAACACAGAACCTTATTTCCAACTTCTTCAAAACACGAAAATTCCACCCCAAAATCCGAATTTCACCGTTCTTGCGCCATTCAAACCAAATTTCGTCCACAACATCAAGTAAGTGATTATTATCCTTATTCTTTGCATTATTTTGGTTGAAAATTTCGAATTTTTGTGCATGGATGTTAGTTTTGATGATTGTTAGTGACCAAATAACTTAGGAATTGTTGTTTAGATGTTGTTTAGGGTACAATGTGGTAGTTTAGGGTTTAGAAATTGTTAGATTACATAGTTGTTTGAAAATTGCACACTACGTGTTCAGTAAAATGC
>Ga0228711_1012507_pt1 | contig 10361 bp, 7 predicted proteins | sample MedpolnodulmetaG_2_FD_177996 | JGI IMG/M metagenome (GOLD analysis project Ga0228711, IMG submission 177996) | Root nodule microbial communities from Medicago polymorpha collected in Santa Monica, California, United States - brown nodules | ecosystem: Host-associated > Plants > Roots > Nodule...
CATTTTTCATACATTCATAAGCATATCCAGAAAAGGAAGATAATTAGTAGCTAGAGAGAATCGAAAATTAACAACAAGAGAAGACAATTAACAACAACTTGAGAGAATCAAAAGCCACATCCCAGGCGCAGATCTGTTAGTACAAATTCAGGAATAAAAAATGCCTAATTGCCTAGTTAGTTAGTTCCATTAGCAGCACAATTATTATAACAACAACAAGTAGCAAACGATGAACAAACTCGAAATATTTGCAGCCAAATCAGCCCATGAAGATGAAGATCTCATAGTATTAAATCCATAAATTACAAAAATTGAATTCAAACATTTAGATCTCGTAAACTCCAATCCCAACCTCTTCAGAAGCTTTTCCCACTTTCGCTGTTACAAACACTCATCGACGAAGGACTAATCGGCATCACAAAATCCACACCTGGAAGAGAAAGCGACAATGAAGTTAAAGGACCGTCCTCCTCCTCCTCCACTGCCTCCGGCACCGTCACCGGGTCTGGCTCAGATGTAGTTTCCATAGCCAAACGAATCAGAATTGGAGTTATTTCTTTCTCCAACAACTGAATCTATCGTACAAAGGGAGAGTTTTGAGAAAGTTTCAAAATCTATGATTTTGACCCATTAGTTTGTTTGTGATTTTTAATTAGGGTTTTGATTTGTGGGTAAGGAAAGAAGGAAGAGGAAGAAGGAATGGGGAGGAAGAGAAAGAATAGGGAAGAAGAGAGAAAATCACGTGCCTCCCTGTTTTCTTTCCTTTTTTTATTTTTTTAATTCTAAAAATACACGCGTGGCTTTTTCTTTTTCTTTTAATTCAAAAAATACACAGTTGGCATGCCAAGTATGGTTGACTGAGTCAAAATTGACGTTTTGCAAAATTGGGTAAACATGGGAGGTCACTTTTGCCATTTTTTTTAATAGGGGTCAAAATTGCAACTTTTGCAAACTTAGGGGACAAAAAGTGTGTTTTAGCCTTAATTATATTAGTTTTACTAATGTTAGGCGTGTGGCAAATCAAGCCGTTCACTATAATCAAATACTATTTTAAATACTTCACTGTTTTTTCAATTTGAGGTGCGAAATATTATTCAAGCCTTGTTCCATTGAATGGCCAATTTTTCCTTCCCATTTAGCTCATTCTTATGTTACTATGCTTACATCAAGTATATGCAGTTTACTTGATATGAATATGCATATCAATGATTTTTGTTGTGAGAAACACTCAACACTAAATCTGCAATAAAAAAATATTAACAACAGATCACTCGCATCTTCAAGTATGTTGTAACAGGTCATAAGTTCAACAGATCACTCGCATAAGTTCACCAACTTAATGTGACAAGAATACTTAAAATCACCTACATCAAGAAATTGTAGCTGAACAAAACTACAAACTAATGGCCACAACAAAATCACCAATCCAAGTAATATAAACAACTTTGTAATGCTTAATCATTGTATTGTATTATGAATAACTTGGACAGTGAAAAAATCAGCGAGCTGGTAATTGTATAATCATGCAGACACAGTCCAGATGCCCAGCACAGCATGACCTACAATGTAGTAAGCTGCACCAAGAGAATCCACACTAGATGTGTCAAACCATATATCAGAAGTACCTGCTTTAATCATCACTTTCTTAACTACCCCAAGTAAGTATAATAAATAAACTCACAATGCACTATTAGACTTTGCTAGAGAGATGGCCAGATTAATTAACTACATATATAAACTACATATACAACATCATTCCGACCATCACACACAAACATAACAGCATTTGTAAGCCAAAACACTTAGATGATTCTATTATCCTTACTAACATTAATTTCTTATGTGCATATACACACAAGTCATATAACTAAAATGAAATTGCATTGCATAAATCAAATTTCAATTATTAACACCCAAACTGCATTTTATATAAGAACAAAATCAAATAAAAAACAAATCAAACCAAAGCAACTAAATAAATGTAGAGAAGAGAAGGATGGAGTGTATGGTTGTGATCTAACGCCGTATTTTGACCGCAACAGTGCATCGGGTGACCTGGTTACACCTACATACTTACTTAGATGATGTCAAAGAAACCAGAACATCACATGCACTCAAAGGAACCACTCTTGGATAGTTTCTTCAGAATCTTGTTCTGTTCAAAAGAACATATCAAGTCAAAGATGAAATCAAAAACCAGATCTCATTATTCAAATTTCACTACTCATTTAGTATGAAATTTATATAGATCTCGCTATTTTAAGCTACAGGTTCATGAATCTATTGTTACAACAAATCAAATAAAAAAGGTTAAATAAACTAAGAGAAGAGAGTTATGAAGTGTGTGGTTGTGATGTAATGGCGTTTGGAGGCGGATTTGTGTAGAGAGCACAAAATCCGTACTATGATACCATATATTTGATGTTTAGGGCTTGAAAAGCAGAGCACCCCATAGAAAACCTATGGGTATTTCAGAGCCACAATTTAATACTGCTCTCCCCTATATGCTTCAGCCCTCAACTTCATTACTTACAAATTAAATTAAAACAAATGCAAACTTTCTCTGACAAAAAAAATAAAATTAATAAGGTGAACTTGGAGGCCATGGGAGGATGAAACCCTAAACACTTGTTGCGGCTGTGCATCTGCGTACTTATAAGACGTTACAATGGGGGAGAGGAAGTTTGATGTGTTTTTGTTTCTATTGATGGGCTTGGATCAAAATAAAATGGGCTTAGGAATAGGCTTCATATTTCATCAAGATTGCATTCCTTCCTCGTAAGTGAATTGCTTTTCCCACTCCCACAATTCTCATAGGGTTCGGCTGAATTTTAAAATTCAGACGTGTAAAAAATTGGGGAGTTTAATACCTTTTTTACACGTTTGAATTTTAAAATTTGGATAAACCTAAAGATTTTGAGAAATGTAGGGTGGGAAAAAACAGTCGGTGTCTAAACATTGTGGAAATGGGTTCTCTCATTTTTTTCATCTCTTCATTTTTGCTTAGTTTTTGATAAATTAAAGCTTGAGTTTGGTCATACTCGTTTGCATATTAGAAAAGTGGAATTTAAGTTTGTCCATGAACATTTTTTAACAACGTTACTTACATTTTAACTAAAAAAATTGTACACGTATTTAAAAATGTGTTTTTAAAATTCACCAAGAGCAGGTACAAAATTGTAACAAAAAAAAAGGTTTGGTAGCACTTTTTAAAAATATTTTTAATTATTTTTTTTGTACCGACACATTCAAGTTTCACTTAGTCGATCGATTTTCAACAAACTCAAGCTTTGATTTTCACGATACACAACTTATTATTTACTTATTTATTAAGATGAAGGTTAATTTAGGTATTTAAAATATTTTGTTAGATTAGAAGTATAATTTGAGGGTTATGAGGTTCTGAAAGATGCACTACAAGTGTTCAAGAGGATGATAGTGAATCAAAATTACTCGAAAATAATTATAAGTTTGGTATAATAATTAACATATTGAACTTAATTTATAAACTAAATAAGTCAAATTTAAACTTGTTAAATAAATGAGTTGAATTATATCTATGAATAGTTCAACTTGTTTCATTCGTAAACTAGTTCAATATGTATCAATTGCATATTATTGAATTCATATAATTAAATTTTTCAATTAATTTCATTTAATTTTTTTACTATAGAGTGTAGAAAAATGATGATTAAATATAAAGATAAAGTCGTGCTTTGAATTGTAAATATCATTTGAAAATGAAACAAACTTCGTTTGAAAGTCAAGATAAATGGCTACAGGTCGACATTAATAACTAATCCTAACACTTCTTTGCAAAAGTGATACTTATTTAAATAAATTGTACGCAAAAGCAGACTTCACATTATATTGAACCCTGCTCAAAATTCCCCAAAAAAAAAAAAAAACACATCTTAAGCTATGCTTGTCCAAATAAAATGTTATTTGTGCAATTTAAAAGCTAACCAAATTATCTACAGCATCATTGTTAGTAGCTACACTGCATGTACATCATATAATGATAATGATCACTTAATTTTGTCCACGACTTAAGCTTTGGATCACAATATGTAGATTTTTGTTCAAATATAATGATAAGAAATATGTTATATTTTAAATTAAAAAAAAAATAGAAAGGTATTCGAGTTAGATCACCAAGAAGAAAAGCAAACAAGAAACAAAAAACAGACAAGAAATTCTAAATCAAATTCAACAAGTAAATATATACACCTCCTTACCGAACAAGTAGAATAAATTCACTTAAAAGTTACTTAAACAATTTCACATGGTCTCATTTCTTGTGCTTTATTCCGAATGAATGGCTACAAAAAAATGTACGTAATGATGCTGACTATCAGAAATTTTTGCCGCAAGTTTTATTTCCAACCAAAATTCGTGTCCAAAACAAAACATACACCCAACATGTCTAGGAGACCAATTTAATATGTCCCTAATTTTGATCCCAAACAAAGTTACAAGACAAAAAATTAGCTAGCTAGCAAATCCAATATATTGGAACAATAATGTCTTTATTGTATTTTCAAAGTTGCATCATATTTTAGAGGAATTTTTTTTGCAAAGCTAAAAAAGATTGGAATGACCAACTTTGAGTACGGAATTATTGGATGAGGAATGCAGTACCCTCTACGATATTCGAAGAACATTCCTTCATTGGTTGGCCTTTGATATCTCTAAACTAGATTTTAAAATAAGAAAAGTAATATGAACAAGCCCCAAAAAACCAAAGTCAAAATTCTGGGAAAATCCATAGGAAAAATAAGGCAAAGTTTCTATTCAACTATCGTTCTTCTTTTGTTTATATTGTTCTTTGATTTTGATTGTCATTTGCCAGCTTGATAAGAAAATTCAATATAACTGGACCAATCAAAATCAATGTTGACATTCATCCAGTAATATTCCATAGGTCCAATAAATGGAAAAGGCATCACTTGATGTGCATGTTGTTCAACAATACACACATAAGACTCATGGAGTGTCTATGAATCGGGCTTTAGGGCCGAATAATATGGAGAAAAACTCAGTGTCACATTTATTAAATGATAAAGATTGAAAGAGTTTATATGGAGTGACACTCATCATATTATAAATCGATTTTGTAAAGATAAGTTAAACTCAGTATCAAAACTTGTTTGATCATCTCCTGATGCTTTTATCCATCCTCTCCTTTAAGAGGCCATTTCTCTTCTCCACCGCTATGGTTGGAGAACCTCAATTTGTTATGTTTTCTGTAAGGCTAATCGATGTGTTGACTTACTATGCTAGCTAATTTTGTTAGTTGTATAATTCAAATCAGAAGTAGTTAGTTTGTTAGTTGCTTAAGTTACAAGTTAGCTAAATAAGTATGAGTTAGTTAGAGATTAACTTGATCATGTGTTTTACTTGTTAATCAAGTAACCGTAGTTTCTTAGCATAATCATCTATACTCCCTCCGGTCTCAAATGTAAGCAACTTTTCACTTTGTATTTTGCATCTTCTCCATTCAATACGATTCACATAGCTTTTACTTCACTCTCTCTTATTCTTCTAAATTCTTCATCTCACACAAAAGTGTTTTAACTTTTAAATCCAACAAATTTTGGGCACTTGTCATTAATTTTTACTTGCATTTACATTGGTTCTGTATTGGACACTCTTCAATCTCTTTCCACTCCCAGTTCTGTTGTGACTTTCATTATTTTTACACAGAATTGTAAAGTATCCATAGACGCAAGATGATCAAAACTGATCAATAAGACCGACTACCCAACATTATTGTCCCACCTTGACACACCAGTATCAATTTCCATGCTTTATTGTCCTAGATTCTTAAATAATTAAATTTTGCAAGCCCTTTTACGACTAAATCATGAAGTGGGTCTATGAAATTATGCACCTTATCTTTCTCAAAAAGAGGGAACCCAAAAAAGAAAGGAAGAAAAAAGGTCTTGGAATGTAGTATTGGGAAAGGAGTGAGTGGGGCTCCTTATACCTACTCAATAGTAATAATATATCACTATGCCATTGGAAAACTATGGTTGCCAACTTGTACAAGAAATAAAATACTAGCTGTTACAAATTTCTATTTCAAGAACAATAGAGTTATGGACAATTGCCAAAAAAGTAGAGTAAATTGTCATTTTGTACATGAAGGAAGGAGATACGTTTTAATGAAGGAGGGGACAAATTTTAATGGAGAAGAGGGGAAGGGAGTGAAGATGTTTTAAAATCACTTGTGTTTGGTTCAACTAGGGGAGAATTTTAATTGAGGAAAAATGTAAATTACAATTTTTAAAATTGTAATATTTAAGATGACATTGAATAAAATGGCATTTAAGTCTAAATGAAAAAAAAATGTTCTCCCTCTAAATTCCCATATTTTGGAGGTGTGCTAAAATTGACTTTAGAGAGATTTTGTTTTCCTCCTAATAATTGAACCAAACAACTTAAATTTAAAATTATTCCTAGCTTCATTTCCCTCCAAACCAAACATAAATTAAATGTGTTCGACAAAGTCATTTTTTCCCAGAGAATGTTAGACAATATCATTATAGCATTTTTTTCTCTAAATGACAAACCTTAGTATGTTAATTGTTTTATTAATATTTTTCCCCTTGTTAAGACTTGAATACCGGACCTTTAACTCTTCAACCCTTTTAATCCTTTAACTCAAATCTTTTGAACAATTATAGTATTTGAATGTATTGAAATTGCAAACACATCTCTAAGTGTGTATTTTGTTAGTTATTTTGTGGACTAAATTGCCTACCTAATACATTTGATGATCAAACTAACTAATAAAAGACACATTCAAAGATCAAACACACTCGAGACTGTTTTTGTAATTTTAAAACATTCAAGTACTATATTAACACTGCTCGACACATTCAAGGACAAAAAAATGACAAACTTCACAAAAAAGTAACAAGACTTATGGACTACACCATACACCTAAAGCCAGCTAATTAGATGCATAAGTGACAAGGGAAGGCACTGTGAAGGGAGAAAGATGGAAGCAATAAACCAAAACCAGCTTCGTGGTGAGTATGTGGTGGGGGTAATTGGGGAGGGTCCATTGGGCCTAGGGCCACAAGCTCTCATTTTGGAATTCTGCTCTTTACATTTGCTCATTTCCAAGTGAAATTATGAATATACCTCTGCGCATGCCGGTTATAATGTTAGCGTGACTTAAGTCACGCCGCGTGAGTTAACTCATGCTAATAAAGTCAAAGCATGGCTCTTTGATATTTATTCTTGAAGGAATTGATTTAAAATAGGAGTATAGTTATAGCATGCCTATAGGATAAGTATTGCTACCGGATTTTTCCCTAAAAAAAAAAAAGTATTGCCACCGGATTTAAATTAATATAATTATGGTGTGATGAAAAGTAAAGTAAATATGTAAATATGTTGTTATAGCATGCCTATAGGATAAGTATTGCCACAGGATTTAAGTTAATATAATTATTGTGTGATGAAAAGTAAAGTAAATATGTAAATATGTTGCGGTAGGGAGACAGCTTTTGCAGGTTTCACATTGGTGAGTTTACTATGTTAAATATGTGATGTGAAAACAATCCAGCTTTAAAAGTAAATATGTTAAATATGTTGAATACAAGCCAGCTAAATATGTGAAAACAAAACCAACTTGAATTAACTCATGTTGGTGTTCAGAAAGTGATTTTTCAGCGTGAGTTAACTCACGCTAATTTAACACTAGCGTGAGTTAACATATGTAGAGATATTTTGGTCATTTCACTTAGGAATAAGCAAAACCGTAAAGAGCAGTTCTCCTCATTTTGGGTTGTGCACAGCTCCAACTTGATCACTATGCAGTCCTTGCTTAGTTCAAAAAAGGAGTGCAACTTTGAACCACTTGAACCAGAAGGGTAAAAGGACCATATATTTGAAGCTATTTAGCACTTTTCTTTATGCTTTCTCACATGTGTTTCAACACTTTCTTTGACCCCTTATTTGCCTAACCATTTGGGTGACTCATTCGGTGGTACTGATAGTTACTCTTCATCAATACAACTACGGTGGCTTGCTTGATTGATGTGGTTCCTCCAACTCCAAACTAAAACTGGACTCATCCTTTTGTATTTTTCCTTGGTTACTTGTTTTGTTCAAAGCATATTTCGTTAATTTCCAATATACTTTGGCGTTTCTTTAATTGGATTTATTTAGATGTAAAATTTGACACATTTTTTTATGGAAGTAAAACTCAACCAATCCAATAATTGAATCGTATACGATAATATATAGACATGGCAATGGGGCAGGGTGGGGACGAGTTTTACATTCCCCGTCCTCATACTCTAATCCTAAATATTTACCCATTACTCTACCCTTACCCAACAAAAATGAAAAATTGAATTTCATCTCCATCCTCGACGAGACCGGGTATTCCGTCACATCCCCGTCCATGCACTGGATAAATTTTTTAAATAAAAAAGAAGTAATTTTTCAGCCGCGAGCGCAATGTTATAATGCATTATCCAGCAAAGATATGATGTCGATTGATGGTTATGGTGATGAAGGAGAGAGACCGAGATTGTGAGATATTGATGAAGAAGAGAGAGAACTCAAAGAAGTGAGTGTCGTCTAACAGACTGAGATTTTGATTGTGTGAGTGAAATAATTTATGGTTTCAGTTTCTATTTAGACAAAAGGGATAATAAATTAATTTTCTACATTTGGGTCGGGTTTGAGTATGGGTTTGAGGTGGGTACTTCTATCCCCATTACTTGTCCCTACCTGTGTTTTAAGATCAGGGACAACTCATATTCAAACCCAGTCAAAGCGGGAAAAACCCATCAATTTGAGTTTGGTTCGGGCAGGTACCCACAAATGTGGATTTTGTTGTCATGCTGATAAGGGCCAGAAAGTAGTTAATTCCATGTTACATTTAAGGCACTTTTGTTACTTGTCGTACAAGTTATTTAGAGAAAAGCCGAGAAAAAGATGAACAATTGCCCTATTACGCTTTTTATATCTTACTATATCCATCTTTGCAGGAATTGAATGTCAAGACACTAAGAAAGAAAGAAAAACAAGGATTTGTGAAAAAAGTCAACTTGCCATGGCAAGTGATCTACTTGCCATGGCGAGTGAATTACTCGTGAGGCGAGCATGAAGACGGGTTCATGGAGAGCTAACTTGCCATGGCGAGTAAAATTGCTCGCGAGGCGAGTTAAGGCGGCCTAATCTCTCAAAGCTGACGTGGCAGAAACCCACTGGAGAAGAAAGCTCAACTCGCCATGGCGAGTTCATAAAATTATGCAAGTATAAAAGGCCAATTTGTTCATTTCAGTGAAAGAGAGATCATATTATCATATCATATGCCATTGTAGGAAGAGAGAAAATAGGGAAAACACAGAGAGACCCTAAAGGAGCAAGGAGCACAAGGATTGAAGGGATTCACAAGATCATTGAGACATCATGGCTTGCTTCCATTCCATCTCTTCTTTTCTCCTTATAAGGTTACCATGACAATGAGTAGCTAGACTCTTTTTGTTGAGATTAAATGTAATCAACTCTATTAGTATGTATTCCCTTTGATTATGATGTTGTTTGATTTTAATTATCTTATGATGTTGAAGTTATTCTTGTTTTCCATTACAATCTTATGGGTTTGAATTGTTATTGAAAAAAACTTTTGTATCTAGGTTAGAATAATCTTCTATCAAAGCTTTTGTTCTAGACATGGAATTTAGGTTTTGATAATCACTTTGAATATTGAAACTCAAAGCTTTTGTATCATTTAATAGTTTGGGAAATCAACTATACAATGATACAATCGACTATTGGATCGTTTAATTGTTTGGAAAATCGACGATTAAACGAATCAATAGAAATCATGACATCATTTGGCCACGAATGATGTTGTTGAGCAATATGTGATAATATCGATTGATAATTAGAATCAGCAACACTAATCCGAGAATACGTATGAGTAGGTTGATGAAGTTTAATCCCAACATAGTTATTTCTCTGTTAACTCTCATATCTTTTACAATTCCGTAGTATTATAGTTCATGAAACAAAACAATCTTGAAACCCTAGCTCAGAACGATATCGATTGTTGAACGACTTAGAATATCGCACCAGTCCATGTGGAGACGATAACATAAATACTTACTTTTGATACAACATCACATGCCTAATGTAACAACCCGATTTTTGTTAGATTTATTTTAATTAAATTTATATGTGTTTATATGTGTTTGGATGTGATTACAGTAGAAACTCTATAAATTAATAATGTCAGGACCGGAGAAATTTATTAATTTAGAGAGTTATTAATTTATCGATAAATTAATAATTATTAATTTAAAGAGTTTTTAAGTAATTATACAGTACAT
>Ga0228711_1012508_pt1 | contig 10359 bp, 4 predicted proteins | sample MedpolnodulmetaG_2_FD_177996 | JGI IMG/M metagenome (GOLD analysis project Ga0228711, IMG submission 177996) | Root nodule microbial communities from Medicago polymorpha collected in Santa Monica, California, United States - brown nodules | ecosystem: Host-associated > Plants > Roots > Nodule...
TACCAGCTGTTAACGTAGTAATGTCCTTCCCTGCATTAGTTTAGAGGAAAGCCTTGGAGGTTCGCGCATCCGGAAAGAGGAACGAATCCTTCGCGCTTGGTAAGCGCTTCGCTGTAGCCAAGCTTACTGCTAGCCTATTGCCTAGAGCCAAGCTTCGACCGCGACTGCTCGTCACTTTTGGGCGCCTTTTTCCGTCACCCGAGATCCAAGTCAGCACCGGCAAAAAGGAGTAGTAATAGAAGGTTTTCATTGGGTATGAGATTTAGTGCCGATCCGGGATACTCCGGTCAGTCCATTGAGGGATGCGGAAAAGGCCATCTCTCCATTATCTTTCTTTGGCTTCCACCGGCCTGGCAAGGAGGCTAGAGGAAGGAAACTGCTCAAGTGAGCTTGAAGCAACAAGGGCAGTGCTAAACTAAATATATTATCAATATCATCTCCCTTTAAACTAACGAAATTGTTTGGAGCAGACAAATAATATATTAATAAGGTAGTTACATATAAAACTATACCAATTATTCAAGTGTTTTCTTCTTCTTTTGGGGTAGCCAATGCTACCCCATGGCTATGAAGCCAATCTCCTCTGAAAATGTTACACCTAGCTTTGAATAGCTTCTTAGTTTCATCAAGAAATTCGCACAAGGAATGCTCTCTCTAAGCACATGTAGGAAAGAAATGTCAAGAATATGCTACTTTAAGCCATACAAAAATTCATCAAAAAATAAACATATACATGCATATGTGAATGATCCATATGTTGAATAAGATTAAGGACTTGTTACGAATTCGTCTTGTAAACAACAAGTTGAAAAAAGTTGTTGATGATCAATATCAAACCATGATAAACATCAAATAGTTCAGCAAAAAGTGCATTCATCTGGCCTCATTAGGAGAGATAGTTAGTTACCCAATCTCATGTTATCACGACGTAAATCGCGCATCAATGCCACCGGAAGCGCCATAAATTCCATCAATATTTGACTTTTTCACGCATCCATCTTGAGGAGGGATCACTTAACAATGTGATGAATAATTTGGTACTCCAAGGAATGAATATTAACATAAGTTAAATTTTTACACATGATATCTATAGAATGAATGACATTTTTGGTTTTACTTTAATAGTCCCCAAGAGTATGATTATTTATGAAGTGTCAGATCCACCAAATAGCTATTGCAAACATGTTATCAAAAGACCCTTTTGTATGTGGTTTGTAATGTTTTAAAGGTTATGAAGCTGAAAAAATATGGATGATTACCACTACGTATCAGTTGTCCAACTTCCTTCGACGGAGCACAATCCTTAAGACAATGGAGCACATCTTCGTCATGGGTTCACATCTCTGGCAAATATGAGAATTTTCCAAGTTACAGTGATGTCGAAACTTGTTAGCTGGAATCACATTGTGCGTGCAAAAATTCTCGGAAAAATGAATATGTTTTGCTATAAAATTCAATGAAAAAAAGAATGTGTTTATTGTATAAAATATTCATTTCCTATGTGTTATCTTAATACTTTTAGAATTTTATATTTTTTTTTAGGGGCTTTAAGATTTTTATCTTGATATTAATGTAGTTTGAAGTAAAATAATCACTTTTGAGGGAAGTAAAACAATTATATTAATTGAATTTGATCTTCGTTATATTAGTTAAGTGAAATCATAAGAACAAATAAACAAATATTATGATACTATTTATTTTTACGAATTGATAATAATATTTAAGCCTTTTCATATATATTGATAATGTCAAAATTTCTGAAATTAAAACTATTTCTATAATTAAAAGATAAAAAAAGGATAAACTTTGCTCAAACTTGCTATATATATTTTTTTGACAAGTGCTATAAATTGTTTCTATCAACCGACAACTGCTATTTATAAGTGAATGTCACAATTTTTAAGGTGTAATTATTGTTTAAAAGATTTTTCTACCCCTCGTTTAATGATTGTTGTTTTAATATGGGTCTTGTTAACGAATGTCTCTGGGACACTCTTTAAGCATTCTAAATTAAGTAAATTATTCTTTAAAAATGTCAAAGTTTTTATTTTCCAATGCACTTTATTTCACAAATTTTCATAAAAAATGATCATTTAAATCCTTCACCAGTGCTTTCCCTTTTATAATATTAGTGGATGCATTTAATGTTTCAAAACTTTTTATAAGCTTATATTTGTAAAAATATTTTAAAAGTTACGATAATTAATGACTGCATTGGTTTTAATGTTTTTTTTTCTTCTTACAATAAGAGCATGAGGGTGTACCTATGAATGAGTAAAAAAAATCTCAACCATTGTCCACTTAAGAACAACTGAAACTAGGGGTGATCGCGGTGCGGTTTTGTTCAGTTTTGAGCATAAAAGTCGTTCAAACCGCGAGATAAAAAAGCATGCGGTTTGGTTTGGTTCGGTTGATTTTTAAAAAGTCATCCAAACCAAACAACTGTGACTTGGATTGGTTCGGTTGATGCGATTTATCGCGAGATAAAAAAATAGTACATTAACTCTAATATTGTCAACTTATTACAAAATAACCATAGGACATTTTATTTTGCTGTTTACATGATAAAATATGACTATACATAAATTGCATAGATCCTAAACTTTTATTTTCAATACCAACAATATAGCAGAACATACCACCAAAGTTATATTGTTGATCAAAATAGGTAAAATTATAACTAGCCAGATTAAAATCAAACACAACTTATGTCAAAAATCAAATATGACTGATTCAAGCACAATTAAACAAAAATATCATGGATTCATTGTCACTCACTACTCATAAGAGGAAACAAAACAAGTGTATAAAGTTACATACAGATTATAAAGTCACTCGTCACAACACATATAGACAATACATAAAGTTACGTATAAATTATAACTAACCATATTAAAACCAAACAAAACTTATATCAAAATAGGTAAAATTAAGAAGAAACATAAGCATGAAACAAATTATTTGGAAGAAAAGGAAACAAATTCATCACTGAAAACGAATTGAAGGAGATGGAAAGAAATTAGAATCGGACATGATGGTGCAACAATGGAAAAATCTAATCAAAAGAGATTATTCTTGGACTATGTAATTGGGCTAGTACAAGTATAAGTAATGTTGATTATTCTTGCGGTTTAGTTTCGTTTGGTTCGGTTGCTGAGATGCAAACCACAAACCGAACCAAACCGTGCGGTTCAGTGCAAAAGTCATCCGGATTCATCTGAACCAAGTGCAGTTTTTTGCGATTTCGGTTTGAATTGGTTTGGTTTGCAGTTTTTCTATAGGATTGGTTCGATTTTGAACACCCCTAAGTGAAACTATTATCACGCAACAATTAATATAAAGAAAATGCTAACTAGTGCTCCTGAAATATAACAAAATTATCTTAAAAGGTCTGTAGGCAAACTCTTAACGGTGTAAAAAGTGCTAATGCTCCGGAGACACTAATTAGCATGATCCACTTATCAAATATCTCGTGACTCGTCTGATGTACATAAAAAATTTGGCTTATTATTGAGTCTGCTTTTTCAAATTTTGGAATACTCGTCAGTCAGGAACACTTACTTAACACTATCATCATTCTAACATGTACTCATATATATGTCAAAAGTAGAAACGAATATAATGCAAGTAGTATAATTTTCCAAGTTCTCCCAAAAATAGTGGCTTACAATTCATTCTGCTTTTTCAAATGATTGGATTGTGAGAAGTTACAGTACCAAACCAAACCGGTAAATGTAAGTAAATCCCAGTCAAATAGCTAAGCTGTCATCATAAAAGTAAAGACAGCCACTTTGAGGAGAGTCGTTGTATAACCACCTTATTTTCATATCTTATAAGAATACATCTCACATACCACCACCACACGAAAAAAAAGCTACCACATCTACCAGGTCAAGAATAAATCTCTTTGAAATATGTTGCTCTTCCTAAAGATGATAACCTTCCCACAATAAATCCAACTCAACCACAAAAAGAGAACCTTATACCTTAGGAATGACATAACAAAACACTTCTGGAATCAACAATTTTATGTAACCTCAATAGTCAATATTGAAGTTAAATTAAACTGCTAATTTGACAGCACCTATGTGACGTCGAAGAACCACTAACTGCTTATTAAACAAAATTGAAGATACTTGAATCTACAAATCTAAATCATATGTGAGGCCTGCATCTTATCTTATACTACAATTTCAACAAAATTTAAAAGTAAGCAGACCCTGGTTTAAACAGCATAAGGGAACCAGCTCGGTCTTCTTTTCTTCGTCAGGGACTGGAGTGTTATGACGGCAAAGTGAAACATTTCATAGTAAAATCTCTGGTTGAAATTGTTTCTCCTTGAGTTTCTGAACAACCTTTTCAGCTATATTTCCATATGCTCTAGAAACTACTGAATCAGGTGCGGCCAACACTATCGGGTGCCCTTGATCACAAGCTTCCCTGATCTCCACTTCCAGTGGTATCTTGAATAGATAAACAAAAACTTGTCAGAAATACTCAATAGATAAATTTTGCAAATCTCACTTAATACCAGGAATAGAGGTTGTGCTGTTTTCAATCATTTAAGGCACATATATTACACAGTAATTTAAGAGAAATGCTCTTTTCAATTTGTAAAATCAAACTCCCAAAAAAAACTTTAACAGTCTATCAAGTCTCCCATGAAAGATACAGCAATAGCACAACACAATCTAAAGAATGCGAAAAACTGCTTGTGTATATCACCAGCCCAATAAAACGAGAAAATGATTATAGGGATTTGCTTATATTTCATTTAGAAGAAAAGGATAATGTTATGACTTTAAACACCTCAATCTCTCAAAATTTAGTCTCTCAAATTCAATAACTTCACATTACCTATGTCTTTCTTAATTAAGTTTGGGTAAACTTTTTTTTTTCCATAGACAGAGACATTGTACCCTCTTCCCCTGGCATTATTTAGTTTTTTTTTTAGCATTAGCTTTACACATTAAAACACTGATATTGCTAAACTTGTCATTTGAGAATTAAAAAAATATGAGAAGTCTGTTCAATTGCTTGCTTCAATAAAGTCCGGTGATCTGCAAAATTATAATTTAAAAAGTACAAACTTACATACAGATAATCAGCATACCTCGCCCAAAAAATTTAATCCCATTTCAGTGGCTGTGCTATGAGCCCCTCCTTTACCAAATATATATGAAGGTTCGCCACAATGTGGACACTTAAAGCAGCTCATATTCTCTATGATTCCCAAAATCTGTAAGGACCATTGGTGTTCTCAGATTAACAGACATCAAAGCTAGGATACATTCTTATACTTTTCAGATGATATGTGAACACCAAATAAGAAGAAGAAATGCCTGATATATCAATGCAGGCATCACAAATATCATTATCAGCAACCTATATTGGACACACAAGTTCTGTGAAATAAATACAAACAAATGCCTTAAAACATATCATAGAAGCACGTATGAATATACTTCCAGTTCCACAACATTTGAGACCGGGTGTCTTTACATATTTAATCAAACTAATTTTAGTAACAAACAATAAACTGAAATAAGCCATTAGGATTTCTAAATGCATGGCAGCAATGCCTAAGCTCTGATTCCGACAAAATGCAATCTCCTGATTCAGCAGAATTGGGATTTCAACCAACCTAATGAGGTTGGAGAACATATAGCCACTAGCTAGCTAAGAATCCATGCCAAATTTAGTAATGGTACAATGCATTTTTAGCATGACAGTATAAACATTTTTGCCTTAGAAAAACAATTGGGAAGAACCCCCATGACCATGAGGCGATAGTCCAATTGAATAATAGTCGATAATTGCAGCATGATTGACAAGTTGCATGAAACCAGTAGTTTGTGGTGTATCTTAGTATAGCACAGCATACATACTGAATTTCTCAACATTAGCATAAGTTCCAATTTAAAAAAACTCATAATCAGGTAAGAAAAAGAATGCTAAGTGAGTATTTTACCGGAATATCAACTTTATTGAACATTTGCACTCCCCTCCTCGCATCCATTAATGCAACATCTTGAGGAGTTGAAACAATCAGTGCACCTACCATGGAAGAAGCCATGCCAAAATAACCAATTAAAAAGGTTAAATGAATGGAGACTTGATAAGAAAGGTCATTTCAATGGACAATTAGTAATTTGGTGATAGCACAAAATATCCAATATTACGACACTTAAGTTCAATTTTATCCGTGATTGATTTCTTTGAACATAAAAAATGTATTTTAACTTTTAACTATCATGACTCAATTAATATTCTACTGAAAAAGTTTTCATTCTGAATCAGTGTTGTTGATTGCAGATGGTGGACCATGGTGGAAAGCCAAAAGCCCGTCATTTTAAGCTGCCATAAAACGCCATGACGACACCATCCTTCAAAATTGGCCATGGTGGTTGTCGAAAAATCTACCACCACAATCTGACATGGCACTGCCATGCCGATATTTGACAACACTTTTGAATTAACAGAGCATAGCACAGACTACAAATAGACCTAGCAGTATAGCACAACCTTCTTTATGGGTAGTACAGACTACAAATAGACCTAGCACAACCTTCTTTATGGGTAGATAAGAATCACAAAGACTAAAATGCCAAAATCTAGACAAAGTAAAGGTCCAAGCTGTTTGGCTAAGTTTTGCATTAGACATCACCAACAGGCGATCCCCCAAAAAGCATCCAACTAGAACTATCTTTCCGATTCCTGAATTGTTAGCTACCTGATAGTTGCAGATTCTGAGACATGGATATTTGGACATCACCGGTGCCAGGAGGCATATCTATCACCAGAATGTCCAGGTTCCCCCAGTCAACTCCCCTTGTCATTTTCTCAAGAGCTTTTGATACCTATGATAATCCAGTAATAAAAATTCAAATAAAAAACAGTTGAAGTGGCTGTTTTGCAAGAAAATTTATTCAATAAGAAAACTTCTGCGACATGTTTCAATAACCAAGAACTAAAGTTGTAGAACGCAGTTAAAACAATATAGTTAATGAAAGTGAAAAGGAGACAAATCAAGGGAAAGCAGAAATTACTGCTACATGCATACCATGGGGCCTCTCCAGACAATCGGGGCATTCTTCTCCACAAGGAACCCTATTGACATACACTTTATCCCATAACTATCAATGGGAATCATTTTATTATCTGAAATTACGCGAACAGAAAATTATTGGCATGAACTGCAATGGAAGATGGAAAGGAACTTAGCCATAAAACAAAGCTTAATAATTATGTTATCTAGAAGTAGCAATTTTAAAACAAAGAAAATGTTTTTAAAAGCAGACAAGAAAAACAGAACAGAGAAAAAACGGAGTTCATAAATTGTAGTTAGAGGAATGCTAGTAGCACACTCCTAAAAATATCATGTGTTGAGAAGAGTGTATTGCTCATACTCCTCCTCTAGTTATGTATTGGATTCCGTCCAATCCAAAAAACCAATGAAGTGGATGATTTAAAACTACCATATTCAGAGCATTGCCATTTATGATAATCAGCAAATATTACATATGGATAAGTTTATCAAACTCAGAATGCCTGAGAAGTTAATTGAATAGCAGTTAGTGTTTTACTTTTACAGTTAATCATATAACATGATTAACATCTAGAAGACAAACAATCAAACAGTTCCTATTGCTTTAACATTATCACTAAAATTGCTAGAATGTAGAGTGGAAAGCAAACTTTGTTTGATATTGATGCTTTTCATTTAACATCACACAATGCCTACAAGCACACATGTAGAAATCCATGCCATTGAAGATGAATGCTTCTCAGAAAAAGTTAAAGTGCAAATAAATAAATAAATATCTATGTAGCATCGACAATTTAGGTTAAAGGCGTATCCGAGTTTCCAACATTCCTACGAAACCGACATGTGTGATCACATTCGATCACATTCATTTTCTCAATTTTTTTAGCAATGTCTGTGTGTCAGTTTCGTGAGAGTGTCGGACATCGACAGGTGTTGGTTACATTCAATCAAATTCATTTTCTCAATTTTTTTTAGCAATGACTACATGTAAGCGCCGTGTCCATATTTGTGTATGTACCAGTACATTATAGAGAAATATTGAATGATATACCTTGAGTGACTTCAGGCTTTGTGTTGATGTTCATCATGATAGGAATGTTGGGTCCATACACATCAGCATCAAGTAACCCAACCTTCAATTGGAACTTACTTGCAAGCACAACAGCTAAATTCACTACAAATTCAAATCAACTCAATTAAATTCATTCTCAATAGAGCTCAACCAATAAGAGCCTCTTTGGATCAACTTATTTGAATTTTGAGCTTATCTAGTGACATAAACACTTAAAACACTGACCGACAGAACTTATGAAAACATCTTATGACATGTTCATCAGTTGTTTTCAGCTTATTTCCTTAAGTTCTTCAGGGTAGCTTATGAAAACAACTAAGCACGTGTTTAGTTCTGCAGTGACAAAAATTAGATTTTGAATTACTTAATTAATTTTGCAAAATTCATTTTACTTAAAAGTGAGAACTGAGAAGAATGTAAAGTGGTTTCTGTTTGGATACATTTACGTAAAAGTGGGTTGAACAATAAATTTAAGGGCCTGTTTGGTAAGACACATATTTGAGCTTATGGCTTACAGCTTATAATCTTGTTTGGTAATTGTCATTTTCTCACAAGCTAATATAACTTATTTTTATGAGCTTATAGTGTTTTTTGATAAGGTAATTCAAGTAGCTTATAGCTTATCAATTTTTATCCCTGCAATCTTAAATGAAAAAAATAAATATTAATTAAATATACTTTTTTTTTCCATTTCATATATATATACTACTTCAACCGCTAACTTTATCAAACACTACAAATTCAATCAGCTAGCTTATTCACTATCAACTATAAGCCAGCTTATAAGTCATCAACTATAGGCTTATATCTTATACCAAAAATAGTTTGACTTTATTTTATCTTATGTTACTAAAACAACTTATTCATAAGCGCTTTTATGCTATAAGCTGCAAATTAACCAAGATTGAAGGGAGTTTTTACCAGCAGTTGTGGACTTGCCGACACCGCCTTTACCGGAAGCAATAGCTATGGTATCTTTGACTCCATCAATGCGAAGATGCTTAGCGTAGCTTCTAACACTTCCTAGCCACTGATCACAATAAAACCATAAAATGCAATTTATAATAAACATATTTCAGATAAAGAAAATGAAATTTAGCAAATTTAATGTTGAAATGTCTCAGTCTCACCCTCGGCCTCATCAATTTTGAGAGAAAGGAAAAATTGTGGATTTGAGATTGATTAGGTTGAATTTGAGGAAACTATAAAGGGAGGGTGAAATCGAATAGAACTTGCACTTTGTTTGGTTTGAGTGAGAAAATACTAAGAAAGAAAAATCATGTCATTTTTAATTCTCTACTTCCAATTAAAAAATTCATATGGCAATTAAAAATTTATATATAATCCATGTTTTTGTTAAAAAGTCTTTTTTTTTTGGAGAGATTTTATAATATGCTACACATTTTTTTGCACAATTTCATTAAAAAAATACAAAGGCTACACATAAGTTAGATTTAAAAATATGAACCAGAAGTGGTAATTGAAAATTTTATAGGGCCTAAAATAGATATTTAACTCTTCTTTCTTTTTTTTCAAAAAAAAAAACTCTTCTTTTTTTGTTAGTTACATAAGTTTTTATTAGTTTGTTATAATGGCAAATGATAATATGTTAATTGTTACTTTTTTTTTGCTAAAAGAAACGACATTCATTCATTCAAATTGATAGAGTACATCAATGCAATACAAATTCACTAAACACAAAAAGGATAAATTTGTGAACAAACTCACAACATCCATGTTAATAGCATAAGACGGCAAAGTGCATAAGCCTACAAATATGACTATATTAAAATCTCCGGAATAGTCATGTCTCCGGATCTGTAGTGTTGATGACGCCAAAGTCATTGGTTGGATCTGCACTGGATCGAAACTGATCTGACAATCCGAACCGAACAAACACCTAAACAAGAGGGAAAAGACAAACAAAGCCGCACAAAGACGACAAACAAAACAATGTCACACTAAGATGACAAAATCACGAAAGAAACACCTAATTCAATGTGAAAATCTCTTATTTAAATAAAAGGGAAGGAGAAAAACGATTTAGAGGAGTGATTTGTGGTCAAAAATTAACCCTAAACCACCCCTCTATGGTGAATGAAGAAGAGAAAATTAGGATTTTAGCCGACGGCACACAAAAGAGAGACGGGGAGAGAAGTGGTATCAATTGTTACTTTTTTTTTAAAACAATGTCAATTGTTACTTAAACACTCCACCTCCAACTTTCCCTCAAAAAAAA
>Ga0228711_1012509_pt1 | contig 10358 bp, 4 predicted proteins | sample MedpolnodulmetaG_2_FD_177996 | JGI IMG/M metagenome (GOLD analysis project Ga0228711, IMG submission 177996) | Root nodule microbial communities from Medicago polymorpha collected in Santa Monica, California, United States - brown nodules | ecosystem: Host-associated > Plants > Roots > Nodule...
ATAAATCTACTTTCTAATCTAATTCACCGTTTTTATAATGAATTAACAAATACCAAACTCATAAAGCGACAGCGGAAGGTTAGTATTTGTTAATTCATCATCTCAAATATCAATTCATAAAGCGACAACGGAGCTTTGATATTGGAACAAGTGAAATTAGACAAGGGTTGCAAAACATGATAATAGTCTAGCAAACCTTAAGACATATAAAGTTTCGTTCTTCAAAGATTCTAATAGCAATCAACCATGAGAATAGGCGTGGTTGCTAGAGGAACACACTCATTGCACTTCGAAAGAAGCTTTGATACGCTTAAGAGAAACTTGTCTTTAGAAAGTAGGTCGAATATAAAGTTTAGGTCTAGGCTTTGTTTTGTGAAGGATTTGTCATCTAGATGAACCAATAATCCCAAGACGCTTTTATTTTTATTATTTTCTTTTAATTAAAAATCCAAACTTTTTAACCTTTGAAACTTTCATCTAATAATTATTAAAAGTTAATTGAATTCATAACTCCCTGTCGGAACGATACTCTTTTTACGACTTCGGTAGAACTGTGCACTTGCGGTTTTACTCATCAGTGGGTTAATGGTGGTTTTTGTGGTGGTTAATGGTAGTTTTGGTGGCGGTGGTGGTAGTGGTGCTGGTTTTTGTGGTAGCTAGTGGTGGTTTTTGGTGGTGGTTATGTTTTTTTCTTGTTATATGATGGTAAAAGGGTTTTTGGTCGATTTTTGCGGGTCTTTGGGAGATGTGTTTTGGGTGAAGGTGCTTGGGAGAGCTAATGGTGGTGTTTGGGGTTCTATTCCCGGATGTTTTTCAAAAGTTGTTGGTTGTTGTGTAGGTTTTTACGTTGTTGCTCAGGGATTGTGTGCGAGCAGCAGGATGTAGATGGTGGAAGTTGTTTTTTTGGCAGTGGTGACGATGTTTGAGGATTTTGGTACAACTTTTGTTTATGTTGTTTCGTTGATTGTGGTGTTAGCTTTGTTCTTGGTGTTTCTATTATTGATTTCGAAGATAGCCCTTTGTTAGGAGGCATTTCATATAGATTTTTTTGGATTTTTTCTTCGATGCATGGGTGTTGGGATTTTTCATTGGAGGCTTCCCATCTATCCTTTGTATGTTGCTACTTTCAGATTCCTAGCCTAACACTCATTGTGCTAGTTAAGATTCATTGCGGTTTTAATAAATTTCATTTTGATTTTTTCAAAAAATTGATGCAAAAGATACATGGATTTAGTGTAAGACCATTTTCCTTGTGCATGTTAGATAAAAGACAAAAAATCTAAAATCTTATTTTTAGTCACTCTATTTTTATTTTGGCAAAATTTGGTCCTCCAAATATTTTTCATCTTGACTTTTAGTCTTTGTTTACATGTCATTTCTTGTGTACCTTTCTCATTTTTCAATGAATTTTTTGAAGATATTATGAAAATTTCTTCCACAAAATTTTTGATTTTAATATGAATTAAATGAGTTTTTAAGCCTTAAAATATTAAAAATTTATATTTAATTCATCATTCTTTGTTAAAAAATTTCAATAGTAGAAATTTTATTAATTTTTGTTTCAACAATTTATTACACTTTTATTTCCTATTATTTAATTTATATGCACTTTTGGTCTCTTTAATTAAGTAGAAAAAAAAAAAAGAATTTCAGTATTTTTTTAGGAAATAATTTTAGTGTTTTGAGTAAAAGAAAATTAATGAATAAATTTGTTATAATAATTTTGTTATTTTAAAATAAAATTTATATCAATGGGTGGGGTGCTATGGATTCAAATCGAACAAAGGATAATTTTTTTTCTAATAAATTGATCCAAAAAATTATGATATGCATATAGAAATCCTTTCTACATGTGTGAAATTGTCAAATCAAAAGCATTTAACTATAGATTTCAAATCCAATATTGAAATAAAAAAAAATAACTTTTTCTATGTAAAATTTAGGCCAAATATAATTTTGACTTAATTGCATGTTTGATCCCTTATGTTTATTTTAGTTTTCAAGTTGGTCCCTTATGTTTTAAAAGTTTCAAGTTGGTCTCTTACGTTTTAAAAGTTTTAAGTTGGTCTAAAACGTTACTCCCGTTGGAATAAGTTAGTCCCTTCAGTCACATAACGGTCAAAGATTCGGGTTAACAATATGGGTGATGAAACTTAACTTATTTAGAAAATCAGTTTTAAAATATTATTTTAATTTTTTTGTTTTATTAAACTCAATATCATGTCGCGGAATGGACTAACTTATTCCAATATGAATAACGTTTTGGACCAATTTGAAACTTTTAAAACGTAAGGGACCAAATTGAAAACTAAAATAAACATAAGGGATCAAACATGCAATTAAGCCTACAATTTTTTGTCCCTTTAGTTTGACACAATTCCCAAGTTAGTCCTTTAAGTTTCAAAAGTTTCAATTAGATCCTTTTAGTTTGACAAAATTATCAAGTTAGTCATTTAAGTTTCAAATATGTCTTTTTAGTTGATAAACTATTTCACCAGTGCCCATGGTGTCAGTCTCCGTTTATTTGATGTTGATGTAGCCGTTAAATTGTTGACTTGAATCAAAATGTTGCCTTTTAAAAGCTCCAGGGTGTCAAAACGTTGCGTTTAATAGTTAAAAATGATCATTTATAGTTCTAGAAAGGCAACTATTTGCAACAAGAAATGTCTTTCTAGCACTATTAAACGACGTTAATAATGCTAGAATGATCATTTGTGCCATTAAACGTAACATTTTGACACCCTGAAGCTTTTAAAAGGCAGCGTTTTGATCAAAGCCAACAACTTAACGACTACATCAGTATCTGTTAATTATTAACTGACAGCTGTGGTAACGGTGAAATAATTTATCAACTAAAAAGGCTTATTTGAAACTTTTGAAACTTAAAAGACTAACTTGAGAATTCTGTCAAACTAAAATAATCTATTTAAAATTTTTGAAACTTAAATGACTAATTCGGAAATTTTGTCAAACTAAAATGACCAAACGTGCTATTTGGCCTAAAATTTATCTATTACTTTTATTTTTGAATTCTCAAAACACTTGTTACCATAATTCATAATTATATGATAAAATTTATATTTTAAATTTTTAAATAAGTGCCCTTAAAATACTTAGTATAATTTAATCGGTCCTTCGTCAACAACAAAAAATGGTCCAGAGGCTTGTTTTCCTTTATTATCATTCTCAAGACATATGAGCAGACTACTCTTATTTGGGTTGGGCAAGACAAATAAATACCTCAGAATTTGCCTCAATTTGGCACTTTATTGTTGAAATACCGTAATTTGTTTGTGTTCTTAACCTTGCAACGTAGCCACTGACAATAAGTCAGAGAGTAATGAACCAATAAAGTATCGAAGTTTGGCAATGTGCTATAGATAGGCATATCTTTTCTGCAATGACCCTTTCAATCTCTCCATAGTCATAACTCATAATTGTCGGCAAGGTAAGTTTCTCTAACTTGCGCCAACATTCATTTTTTTTACCGTACCGGTAAATATTAAGGGGTATTGATCCCAAATAGGTAGGTTGAATGGTGAAATACTCCATCCAAATTCTAAAACATGAATATTTAGAGGCTTGAATATAAATCATATTTATAGGTATGATATTTTGCCGATTTATGATTTTAATATGGATGTTGTAAGTATGTTGACATATCCATTTTGTCTGTGGGATATTAGCCGTAGTGATTGAACTCTAAACTTTTGACATAATTTTTTTTGGGTGTTACAGCGCAAACCAAATAAATTTGTAAAATCTAAACACTTTAATGGTAGTGAGTTAGTTGAAGGGGTGTAAGAATATGACGTGGACAATGTTTTGCAATGGGACATTAGTCATGGTGGCATATACTCAGTTAAAGAAGTTTATGAGTTGATCACTAAGTTTGATTTAATATCAAATACTCTTTTGTACAAGATTTTTGAAATAATTTTGTTTTATCAAAGATGCTGCTCTTTGTTCAAAGATTTCTTAATATTCGTCTTCCAACTTTTGACAACTTAATTCGTAAGGGTGTCCATAATTTATTATCCTCTTTGTGTTCATAATTTATTATCCTCTTTGTGTGTGGAATGATGTATCATAAATGAAACCTTTAAATATTTGTTTCTTTTGTTGTCGTGTATCATGTAAGTTATAGTTTGATGTTTTGTCTTAACAAGACATTAGTTCTACTTTGTCAAACAACAACTCTAATCATGTTACTCAATTTATAAGTTTAATTTCCTATGGGGATTTTGAATAAATATATAATTGAATATGCAAAATACTTTCTAGTTATTATTAATATTTCAAACAAAACACTAATTTATTGGGGGCATTATTTAATTTTTGACGGTGTATTTTGGGGATTTTAACATTTTGAGGCTAGTGCATATCAACAACCACCAACAAATAGAATGTGTAAGTGTAGGTTTTTTTTTTTTTTTTTATGAATCAGCAAATTTTATTAACAACCAAATCTCTACTCAAGACGAACAGAGACTGGTGAAATAGAGAATACAAACGAAAGGCAACGTATATAGACGGAACACCCGAAAAATAAACACCATAAAAAACCCTACGCACAAAACACCTAGTCAAATCCGGCCTGACACACCCACCAAAATAAACCCCTTCACGAAACTACCACTAAAAAAACAAAGTCCATACCCACTCATCGCCATTACTCAAGCCAAAATAACCCCCGTCTAAATGAAACACCCTAACCGCATCCCATAAGCTGAGTCATTATTCTAAAGATCATTCAACTTCCACCACCTCACAACCTCCGGGCCACCGAAAGAACGCCATAAAAGCCCAAAACCAAACTTGAGCCAAAGAACTGACTCCCGATCTCGAATCAAAAGCGATCGGCCCACCAGACTTCATGACCCAACCAGACGGGCACCCCTTACCCCCGGTCCACCAGAGAATGCTAGTCAAAACAAGAATGCAGCTAGACGCCAACTTCCGATCTCGAAGCAAAAGTAACCGGCTCACCAGAATCCAACACTCAAAAAGTAAGATTGCGGAAAAGGAACAAATGCTCAGCTCGAAGGACACGCATCGTCAAAAACACCCTAAACACCTTAGCCACCCAAAACTCAAACAAGAGGTAGCAACACCGAATATGGACCCGGATAACAGAGGCGGTCTCCAAAAGGAATCACCCACAACAACCACCAATAAAACACCCACCTTCTCGCCTAAGCAACACCAACCACCCCTTTTACTGAATCCCCACCATCAACACACTACAACAACACCACCACCACCACTACACATCACCACCACCACCACCCCCTGCAACACCATGGTTCAGCAGGCATAAGAGCAGGACAACGAGGTTGAAAGTCTCAGAGGAAAGCAGCAAACATCACCATAATATTCCGAAGAAGCAACTACGGAGAATAAACCTACAAACCATCAAAAGAGACAAAGGCTACACCGTCAGACCACCTCGCCAAGAAATAGGCAGCAACCCAATCACATGCCAAAAGGAAGATGAAACCCAACAACAAAACACGGGCAAAGACGTTGATCTGAAGTGGAAACCCAACCTAGATCGTAAACAGGCATTTGCCAGTGACAAGGAGAAGGCGTTTGGCGCCGGAATAAACAACAACCAAGCCAAAAAGTGACAAGAGCCCACCAACACAACCCAAAAAGGACCCAAAAAGATCAGAAGGTACATGAATGGCTACTACCACCAACACGGAGCGTCTACACACCAAACCCTTTCAGGCATTATCTGGCAACTCCAAATCACACAGATGAAACAGAACAATAAGGAACCACACAAATATTACCTCCAAGTTGCACGAAAAAAGAAGAACAACACCAACACAACACGAACGACACTACAACACAAACAACACAACACGACCAACATCAAACCCAACCACACCACAGGCGAGGTACATGCACCCACAACACAACTACCACAACAGGGAAAACACCACAACAAAGATGTCTTGACGTTGCACAAGCTAGACGGACAAAACACACTAAAGTTGTCACCAAGTTGCTGCGACAAGTTAGCGATCAACCCGAACAGAACCAACACAACAACAACAACACGGACTGCAATATAACCACAATAATTCGAAGCATCCCTAATCTTACTAGAAAAATGGAGATTTAGTCAATAAATTTGTAGTTCTAACAGCACATACCACTTCTGCAGATGATGGAGTACTCTATTCCACCAAAAGAGGCAGATATCTGAAGTTAAGAAAGTCTCTCCGTTAATGCCATTCTTTCCTTGATTTTACATCTAACCACCAATAAAGTACTTGAAGAGACTTCAAAGACCATTTATCTTTAATACTTGTATAATCTCTGTTGACAATACTAAAGTGTGAGCAGCTTCTTCAAAAGGACCGGCTTCGGTTGACCATGACGAGGGAACAAGCACCGGGGATAACACAAAAACACCTACAGCCCCAACACAAGACCGACACCACCAAACAAGAGGCGACACAAAACAACCAACCACTCCTCCGGTGAGCACCCACGAACTAGAAAAGAACAGTGAGTACAAACCAACCCCAAGAACGCCAACACCCAGCCACCCTACAACGATGAATCTTGATGTCAAAGAAAGACGACCGACGCCGAGATCTACAGAAGACACCAAAATCGAGACGAACAACGACACTTGAGAACAAAGACACAACTAACGCTAGAGGAGGGAGGGAGCGGCAGTGGTGCGGAGAACAACTCTCGTCGCACCACCATCTCCCGTGTCTACATTGTGATGATTAGGTTTGGATATGGGGATCAGCGACTACAGATCTAGGGAGGTTAGTGAGAGGTCAGAGAAGTAGTTTTAGAGCGAGAAAGTGATCTTTATCTAGCAATTTTGTAAGTGTAGGTTCTTGATAAGTTAAAAAGTAAGATTTCAACGAGTCAACCGAGGAATGATTTTATATATGTGTTGTCCAATTGCTAGCATTGGTTGTGAAAATTAACAACATTATCACCGTCTTTGAATACCTAAACATGGGGTTCTTTTGTGTGTTTTTAGTGCAAAAAAGTGCTTTTTAGTTTAAGGTTTTGAAAAAGGAGTATTGTGCAAAGAAACGTAAAATGTTTAAATTAAAATGCATAAAAAGTAAAGACTTAAAAGTAATTTTGTGTTTAGTGTACTATTTTATGAGTTAAATAGCTTAATTCAATAGAACTATTTCACGCTTTACTTTTCTTTATAAGTTGTTGGGGAATTCGGGGAACACTGGGAGCGACAATGGGACAAACGTTCAGGACCAATAAGAGACTTAGACACCACATTTCCACTCAAAACCTTAACAATCTCCCCCTCAAGTGTGAGTCACCCACATCACTAGCCTGATCCACATTAGGATCCCACTCCTACTACCCTTCCGAGCCTTAATCAGGTCTCTGATACCCGTTGTTAGGGAGTCCATGGAGTGTCGGGAGCGGCAATGTGCCAAACGTCTAGGACCAATAAGAGACTTAAACACCACATCTCCAAACAAAACATTAAGGCATGAGGTATATGGGTCCCCTCTCTTATATATCCAATGTTACATCTATTCCTAGTCGATGTGGGACATAACCACTTACACTTAAAACCTAACAATTTTGTTGTATAATATAATATAATATAAGAGGACTACATTTTTTAATTTATGACAAAAACATCACGATAAAAGTTTAAAAAGTTAAAATTTAGAGTTGGTTAGAAAAAAAAACTTACATGCTCATATAGTACTATATTACTATATTAATATATAAGAAAAAACCACAATTTTCACTCACAATAAAATAATGAGTAAAAATAAGTTTCACAAGTATCGTACATATACCCGGTACGGATAAGTACTTGAAACAGGTACTTCACCTTTTTATAAGTGCTCATGCTTGAGAGCTTTTCTTTCTAAAATTGACTGCACAGTAATTGCTAGAGCTAAAACCAATATTTGGAAATTTGACATCTTGGTAAATAATGATTCGTTGTAGATCATGAGGTAGCATTTCTAATTCAATTTTAAAAGGGGAACTTCATTAAAGTTCAGCAGTAGAACTAGAGTTCTTTCCAACTGGTTTAGGACGCAAATTGAAGCATGCACATTTTGAAGGGTCAGATTTCTAACTTAGATAAAACAAATTTATTCAACAGACTTATTTTTACAAACACTAAAAAAATCCTTTAAAAAATGTGAATCATACTAAAAGTTCTAGTTAACATGTAATGGAAACAGAATACCTTGGATAGGTTATTTTTAACAAGAAGCAAGAGATTAAATATGTTTTTGTTTGTTTCTAAAAATTCATTCATCAAAAATAAACAAGTGTCTTCTGAGCACTTTTTGAATATCTCAAATTTAAAAAGTGTTCATTCAAAAAGTTAAATATTACAAATTTCAATATATTAAATACACAGATTTTTATAAAAACTTGTTATTAAAAGTTCTTAAAAAGTATCTCAAAAACACACGTTAGTGTTTCTCTTTTGTTTTAAACACTTCTTGCAAATATCAAATTCGGACATTTAATTTTATTTTAAATACATTCAAGTATATATTGAGGTGAACACGACCACTTTCTAGTAATTTTATTCTGAGTATTGAGATGAACACTTGTTTCAAATACCAAATTCAAACATTTGTTTGCCATTTTCTAAAACTCCAACCACTTACACTAAACTCAACTCAACCCCAGGTTGATTAGATGTGTTTATATTTCAAATATAATAGTATAAATATTTTTATTCATAACTGGGTCAAGCTGTATGACCTCTAATCTATATGGTTATACTAGTCCATCATGGAACGAAATAATAATGTTTGAATGAAAGCTGTGTGCTGCCAACTTTCTTCGGGAATTTTCCTCCACCTAGGATGGCCAATAACGAAAAATCCAAAAGGGACCTACAAAAAGGCAAAAGCTATGTACTTGAAAAATTGACAAGAAATATTAAGGCAAGAATACGAGGTTTACGAGGCAATAATGCTTTTTATTTTATTCCCACAAATTTAGGAGTACTTCCTATTAAGGGTTATCATTGTTCCTTACCTTTAAACCTTTTGGTAGACTTCATTTTCCAAATTTAGAAATCTTAGTATTTGAATGGCCAAATTTAGTAATCTTAGTATTTGAATGGAAAATAGAAAAGGAACTCCGAAGGCTAGATCTGATATCTGAACCTGTAGTATCCTTCTCATAATGGAATGACAAGAAAAAGGAAAAGATAAAACGCCCAATCTACAAAAGTAATTTATGAATCTGCTTAATATTTGGTTTTTTAAATTGCTCAAGGTTTAAAAGTGCTAATGATGATTATCCCATATATGTAAATGTTGCTCCTACTCCTCGGCCTCATGTCTCTAAACGCCATTTTCGCTACGAAAATGTGTGGCATCTTGAACCGGGTTTTAAGGATCTTGTTACTAACTCTTGGCAGGAATATTCTACCCAGACTATTATTCCGAAGCTTTCCTCTTGCGCGGAAGACATGTCTGTTTGGAAAAAATCACATTGTCATAAACTCAAAACTGATATTGAAGATTGTCGTAAACAATTGCAGGAAACTCGGTTAGGATCTTCTGGTGAGGACCAAGTTCGCATGTTCGAGCTAAGGAAAAGAATGCAACGGCTACTGTCCCAAGATGATGCTTATTGGCGTCAACGCGCAAAATCTCATTGGTATAAGGATGGCGACCGTAATACCAAGTTTTTCCACGCTTCGGCTACGGCTCGAAAGAAGGTAAATCATATAACCTCTCTTGATGATGGTGCTGGTAATAAAATTACTAATGAGCAGGATATGCAAGAAGTGGCAAGACAATATTTTGTAAATATTTTTCAACAACAGAATAGTGATTCTTCCTCCGTTATTGATGTTATTAATCTGTCTGTTTCTGATAATGACAATGAAATGCTCACGACCTCTTTCTCTAAGGCCGAGTTCAAGGATGTTATTTTCTCTATGCATCCAGACAAGTGTCCAGGCCCTAATGGCTTCAATCCGGGTTTTTACCAGCACTTTTGGAATTTATGTAGTGATGATATTTTTAAAGAATGTTGTGGTTGGCTAGATACAAGACAATTTCCCCCTGATTTGAATATTACTAACATTGCCCTTATCCCAAAAGGTTCTACGCAGGTTAGCATGAAGGATTGGCGGCCTATCGCACTTTGTAATGTGTTATACAAAATCATTTCGAAAGTGTTAGCAAATAGGTTGAGGAAAGTGCTGCCTAAATGCATTTCTAATAATCAATCTGCCTTCGTCCCGGGACGCTCCATTTTAGATAATGCTATGGTAGCAATTGAGGTTTTACATTTTATGAAAGCCAAGACGCGAGGGGAAGACAGGTATGTTGCTCTAAAACTTGATATTA
>Ga0228711_1012510_pt1 | contig 10358 bp, 4 predicted proteins | sample MedpolnodulmetaG_2_FD_177996 | JGI IMG/M metagenome (GOLD analysis project Ga0228711, IMG submission 177996) | Root nodule microbial communities from Medicago polymorpha collected in Santa Monica, California, United States - brown nodules | ecosystem: Host-associated > Plants > Roots > Nodule...
TGTTTATATTTTGATGTTCATATAGAAAAACTGATAAATAATGTTTGTTTTTTCTTAAATATTTATTTTTTGATTAAATTACTTGTATTTTGTAAGTGATACCCTTAATTGTCTATTATTTTAGAACACCAATTTCATTTAACAATAAATAATTAATAGTATTATTAGTAAAAGAATAATTAATGTAACTTAGATTTTTGAAAATGACATAATTAAATTGTACGATTTTCTTAACCAAAATTTCAAAAGGAATTGGGGAAGTAACAATTTGCCACGCTATGCTGCTAAAAGTCTAAAACACATTGAACAAACTTATATTGAGAATATAAATAACATAAAGAACTAAATATAAAAACAAAATCGAGGAATTTTTTAAACATGAATCAAGGAAAGAGGAGAAAAAGCCACGGATTCTGCAAATGAAAATATTGTTGTTTTCTTTGACATCTGATATTGTTGTTTGGTTTAAAAAAAAATTGATGTGTTCTTCGGCACTTAAGTGCCGAGGTTTTTTTTTCTTCTTCTTCCTTTTTTCGTCTTCGGCAGTTAACTGCAGTCAGTTCCTTACTTCGGTAGTTAACTGCCGCATAGACATTTTCATCTTTTATATGTATTTTTCAGCCCTATCATATGTGTCAACAACAATTTTCAACTATAATTATAAAATTATTATTTTAATCTTAACTAAAAAAGCACAAGGGAAAGCCATCAATTAAAGATATGAAGGCTTGAATATATTAGAAGATGGGATCTATAATTCATCTGTTACGACATGAGCAAGTAATCACAAGAAAACATTCTATAAATAACAGGTTGATATATAATAAAAATCTTATATCAAACTTTGATATAAAAAGTAAAATCTTAATGTTCAATGAACAGAAGAAAATGAAGAAACATTTGGAAGAAAATATTACCTCTAGAATTAATGGTTGTTGTGGATAATTCAGCAGTGACTGGACACAAGAGCATGCAAGATTAGGTTGGATATTTTTTTTTAGGCAAATATTAGGTAGGATGCCAATCATAGTGCATTGATGCCCTTTTAAATCAAAAAAGAAAAAAGTTAAAACAAGTGGTAGGAAGGTTCCACTTGGTCAACATGACTTAACAACAAGAAGGGTGTTAAGCTACTTGCATATAGGTGGACCCATGTGGTATTTACTAGCTAGTTTCATCCAGTCTGGGGAGCGGATGATGGTCCAGATTGCCCGCTGTGTGGCTTCCCTAGAACCAGTCATCAGGCTGATTGTGAGATGTGTGATAAGGTGGAAAGAGGAAAGGGAGGTGTGCAGACAATGTCTCAGCGGTTAAAATACTAAAATATTAGGGAGGTGTGCAGACAATGTCCCTAAAAACACAAGCAAAATACTAAAATACCCCCAGCGGTACCGCTGGCTTATAACCAGAAAAATCAGCAGCAGTTAACTACCGCTGGGTTTTTTAGTCATTTTCTTGTGTTTCCAAGACATATTGGATGTCAGAAAAGCAACAGTCATTTTGAAGAAGCTCACGCAGCCAGCGGGCCTTCCAATTCGATCCAATTGCTCAAACACGCCTGGAAAATACAATTTTGCCCCCAACAGTAGCATACTGCCATTGCTGTCAGTTTTGCAGACAATCCTTGCTGCAAATTCAACCAAGCCAAAATGTGGTTACAAAAGGGATTTCCACCAAAATGCCAAAATGGATCAGCATACACATACTCACTTGGATTTCCACCAACATCTTTATGTATTGCAAAATGTGTTACAAAAAATAACCAAGTCTGTTCAGCTTCTCAACATTACATAAAAGATGGCTTCCATGGCATGGATTGCACCCATCATTGGTGTGCCACAGGGGTAGCATACTGCCGTTCGGCCTATGCTGCAACAGTAGTTGCCTATCATTGTTCCAGCGGTAGTTAGCTACCGTTGCTGTCAGTTTTGCAGACAATGCACCCATCATTGATGTGCCGCAGGGGTTCCAGATAGTTGGAATGAGATTCTGTATGTGTCAATCATGAGTTGGAATTAATTGATCATCATTCAACAATGGTTTACATGGATGTTACATTTTGCATAGTCCATGAAAAAACTTTATTACCAATAATCTCAAATACAAATCAGTTTCATCAAAACAAACGACAACACAAGGAGATATTAGGACATGTTATTTGAAATAATTCAAAATCCCATTATTCTTCCATGTTTCAGAACGTGGGTAACAGAGTAGTTTATTAGTATAGATTAAAACTGTTGATGTCAAACTAAGCAGTGATAGTGTCTAAAAATTCAATGATAAGAATATAAAAAGATGGGCATGGATCATCCATAGCAAAACCGACAGATGATTTATTCTCCAATATGAATTAGTATACTTCATCACATTTTTCTTCTAAAAGCTCATCTAATAATATAGAGCTTTGCTATTTTATGTACCAAAATTTCACTACAAAATTTTTCAAATTAAGTGAATAGCTTACCATGCACAGAGAAAGGATAATCCAGAAAACCGTTCATAAGGATAGGAAAGTAACTCTACTTCAATAATTGCATTTCACGCAAGTCTTATTTTTATTTTATTTATTTTTTTGGCAATTTTTAGCATTTTCCAATGGAATCAAATTTTGATTTACGCAAAACACTAACAATGAATCTGATCACAAGAAAACAATATTAGAATCAATTACTAGTCAAGGATCAAATTGCATGTTATATACCTATCATGTATCTATGGAATATCTTTAGCAGCAGTAGCAGGGTGCAATTTACACAAGTAAAAGGCTATTTACACAGATAGTTAGTCCAAATGAACCCTTCACTCATCTGCAACAGCCAGATTGTACTTTCTTGCCAAAGTATGGGCAGTTTTGTCCCCCATAATGCCATCTATCATCCTAAACTTTTTGTAATGCACTTTAAGAGTTTCGGCCTGCTGGGCTGCCAACTTCTCTTCTTCTTTTAGCAGCACCTAAAAAATGCATGCAAATAAACACACTTAGGAATAACTTAACACAGAATCTCTCATAGAATACATCAACAAACATAATTTTAATCAGTGGCGGCACATGAGTTAATACAAAGTGTTGTTAAATAGTGGCTATAGCTACAATATAGCACTGAAGGGCAGTGGAATTCGAATAAACCGTTATTTTCTGCGATCCGGATTGACAACAATGCTTTTAATGATTAACAAGTCAGTTTGGTGTTATTTTGGCACCCCAGAGGGGACTAGATGATCTTCCATACAAATTAAAATAAGAGTGCGTGTAATCTACTAGGAATAAACTAGAAGCAATGGTGTTTAGAGTTCAAACATATATACTATCAACTGTAAAAAAATATGAAAAAAGTGAGTTCTTCAGCCAGAAGAAATAAAAGGATGCATTTTGATTTCAGTTTTTGCATTAGTAACATGCAACTTTCAGAAAATCTTGGACTTCTCTTACGTGAGATTGTCTCTATTCTATAGTACTGACCCTCTGATTTATTTTGAAGTTCATCAGAAAAATAACTCGCTAAATTTCAAAGTGAATAAAATTTACTTTAAAGACATGGGTCACTTTAGGGGGAGGGTTTTTTTTTTTACTTCAACCTTCCCACAACAAACACATTTTAAACATGAGTGTTTCCTTCCAGTAATTTCCTCTCACAGAACAATGTCAGGGTATGGATTATAGTTATACAGAGCAAACTGGCTTCACATGACACATGGTAGTGATAAAACAAATCAACCGAAGTAACAACCAGTTTCTTGAAAATAAATAAAATAAATTATCACAATCCTGTATACATGTTAACAAATCAACCGATGATCCAAACAGTTTTTTGAGTTCCACCCCCTCGTAGAATTTGAAATCCATAGTTTCTGATATTTTTGATATGAAAAGACCATTTTTTCCATCTCGACATTTTGCCTATTTAAAATTTTGCACCTAATGTTTTCTGTTATGTTGATTTCACCCTAAGCTCTCTTATCATCAGTATAAGTGATAAAGACTATGTGCTAATGGTTTAAAAGAAATCCAGCATTGCTAGGTACATCACCATTTCCACTGGCTGCTCCCACAAACTTACTAGTAAGTTTCTTTCATACTTGCAATAAACATGCTTAAGGTTACTACTAACTGCTATTCCATTAAAAAAAACTGTAGTTGGAAATTCATATGTTCAACATCTAATTCTAGAGGCTTACTCTGCAGATCGAATAAGTTATTGCAATAGTAATAGCAATAGGAGAAAGAAAAAAATGATTATTACGAATGAACTTACTCTGTGCATGAGTGCTATTTCTGCAGAATGTTTACGTGTAAGATTCTTCAGCTCCACTGCCACCTCAAAGTCAGGGTCACTTTGCTCCAACCAACAACACTTCATCTTTCTCTTCAGCTTCATTGGCCGATCATCAAACATTTCCATTACAGCAGGAAGAGCTCTTACAGGCCGTGGCATCCCTGACATCATGAAAGGATACTGCTTAATCATTGCTATCACTTCCTTGACCTTCTTGGCAGAATCCAATTCCACCAATGCACATTGTGGCACGCTGCTTGGTCCTAGGTAGTTGGGGATAAACTTGACACTTTTCACAGATGCAAACTGGTCAAGCGCAGTTCTAATCACGGATTCAGTAACTTGCGGAGACATGTTGTCAAAGTACACTGTCCTTTGAACTTTCTCTTCAAATGCAGCATAATCTTCAGCTGATGATTCCATGTATCAAGTGAATGAAACCTAAGAATAAAAAATTTCTTATGTTACGGCTAAAGTGAATGAAACTAAACATTATGTGGCAAGAGTCCAAAAAGGAAAATAAACTTAATGTTGCAAGGGATGAGAATAATACGATGGATGAGTGATTGCTTAAGATAATATAGGATTAGAAATACAATTATAAAGAAAAAATTGAGATAACTCTCATAGTAGAGAAGATGGTAGAACCTCCTCTTTGATGATTTGGAGCATGGACATATATGGAGAAGACCTATAAAAGTACCAGTAGAGAGAATAGACCAGATATACTATATTCTAATAGCTAGTTCGAGGTAGATGAAGACAAAAGAAAACTACGGATCAAACCATTGAGAGAAATTTAAAGGTAAATGGTCTATCTTGACCTAATCGATAACAGGATAAAAGAAAACAGATATCAGAATCATTTCCCCGTTATCCCAGAAACAAGTCATTACCATGCACAAAAGCTTAAGGTCTAATTAGCTGTATTCACAACTCGTAAGCCATTTTATAAAGTGTAAAACAATATAATGTCTCTGAAATTCATAACTTCTGAGCTAATGTAGAAATGACTGAATCATACCAAATGCAGAGAAACAAACTTAGCTTGAACAAAATCCCATGTTCATTGCTTAGAGTTTCAGAGAAATATTTATCCATTATAATCTTATTAGTTTTCCATCAAAAGAAAAAGGCACAAAATCCGATGTTCATTGCTAAGAGTTCCATAGAAAAATGTACACATGCTTTGTAACAGTAAAAAAACGCAGAATCAAAGCTCCAGTTCACATGAAACTTCGAATCAATCACAAAACACAATAGAACTTGCTAAGAATATATCAATTTCTATCTATGTAGCACAGACACCAGGCAAGACACCGACATGTCTACACCAGTTAAAATTTGAAAAAATGAATTAATGAATGTATCACATATGGCTGTGTCCTGCCTGTTCCATTCAGAAGTGTCGGTGTTATAGTGATTTTTATTCAACATTCAAGCGATGATTCTTAAATGCAATCAACAACAGCAATATAAAAGTTTTAGATATCTACTCAACAGCATTGCAACTTCGGCCTCATCGGCCACAATTTGCCACAATATCATGATTCAAAGATTAACCGTGACCGCAATATCATGATTCACAGAGTAACCGTGACCGCAATTTAGACCCATGACTTGTCAAGAACACAAACATTGCATTATGAACAATCCTCAATAAATTGTTGCTAGTGCATTATGCACTAGCAACAAGCTGAAGAACTTATACAACATTTAATTCGAAAAATCAATCAATAAATTAACAACTAGGTAAACCATTCATAGAAAATTCAAAATTCAATTTAAGAGACAAAAGTAAAACTTTCAAAAACCCTAAATTAAAATACACATATATAGAGTTATATGTAAAACCGTAATTTTCAAAATTTGCAATACAATGTGCGAAGCTAGAATTCTCAATCGCGTCAGTTTAGCGCGGTACGGAGAATGGAGCTCTCCGGCAAAGTCGCGGCCGGAAATCGCGTCAGAATCGTATCCGCAGGTGATACAGAAGAAGAAAAGGAAATTACGAAAAATGGAGAAAGATGAACCTGGACGAGTTTGTTGAATTGTTCGGTGGCCGGCGACCTACTCCGGTGGTTTTCCGATTACCTCTTGTGTTTAGAATTTTCTTATTAAGTTTTTTGAAAGATGAAATTAAGTTTTTTCAAAAGTGTAAATTAATCTTCGAAAATTCTTGTGTTAAATCATTTAACGACTATACTCACTCATACACTGTGAAAAGTGTGTAACTACCAACTCAAATTGTACTTCATCACAAGAACTTAATTGGTTGGTAGACACTTTTATATATCAAACATTGTTGTACTTAGACAATGAAAATATGATAGACTACTTCAAATATTGTTTTGGTAAAATTATTTACACTTAAAATGGTTATTTTGTTAGTCGATGTGAGCAAATTGACAATTAGACTATTTGGCGAAGAAGTCTTTCATTTGAGCAAAGATTAGGCGATGTTAGAATAGTCGAACGAGGGAGATGATTCTTTCTTGATGCCACTAAATTGCAATGTGGGTCTTGAGAGACTCAAAAATGAGTCAGAACATAGTGGGATTGGAACACAACGCGATAATTCCGCATTTTTTGATCCAAGCACCAATAAACGCTTTGTGGAGTGAAGGGAAAGATATAATCTCTAGGGAAGTTGTGCACTAAGGAACTTTGACAACGGATCATGTTGAGGAGAGCAGATTGAAGTCGAACGTGGAGCACCACAATCCCACTAAAAGGGAGTTATCACGCACCACCAACAAAATTAGGCGAAAGGAAGTTTAAGCAGTGAAATCCATGTCATTTTGCTGGTATAAAATAGTAACACTATATATAATTTGTCTATACATTGTAATTAACACATCTGATCAATCCAACAAGCTTATTTTCACTTTTCATCCCTTTACTTTCATCCCTTTATTTGCACTTTTCATCACTTTACTATAGCTTAAACCAAAAAATAATCGTACATAGCGCTCTACTGGGAAAGTTATAGAACTCATAGTTGAGGGAAATATGTTCTTCCTCAGTGTCAATCTATTGAAGCAAAAGGAATAATTGTGTAGGAAACTCAATCGACGTCGGTTAACCAACACTCCAGGAGGTGTGCAAGGAAACCAATATCTGGCAATTAGTGTTAACCAAAGAAAGTCAATTATTGGATAAGTGGGACCTGATCAGATTTAGCCACGGCTAACCTTGTGGGGCATTTAGTGGCCAATACTGCTTATTTCACACTATTCGTGAAATGTTTCTTTTTCGTTACTTGGAATTACAAGTGGGTTTTTCCATAAGTTTTCTTTTAGTTTTGAAGTTCAAAATTTTTTTTTATTGTTAAATTTTGATTATTTTATTGGATTTTGGTTTTTTGTAGGGTTCTGCTTGGCCATTGTCTTTTCTGATGAAGAATTGTTCTATGTTGAGAAATCGAATGTTGGCGGATCCTTCTTTTCTCTTTAAAGTTGGAACTGAGGTTGATTCGTTGGTTGGTTTCTTTCTGTCTGAATTGTTTGTTGCATTACCGTCTCAATAGGGTTATGCTTATGATTTTAAAATAAAATTTCTCTCTTTCAACTAGCACACACATATAATGGCCAAATGCATGGTTTTTAGTGTTCTCATCATTTGTTATAGACGTATCAATATCCCCATCAATCTCAAATAAAGTTATAAGTTGTCAATACTCCAAATGGCGATAACGAAAACACACATATACCTGACTATGAGTTTGTTTATTGTAACACCCCTACTTTATATTTTAATTTATTAATTGAAGTTAGTAGGTGAAGTTTAATTAATATTATTATTGATGTTGTTTTGCTTATATGAGGAGTTATTGTTGAAAAGAGAATAAGATAATGATGTTGAGTGAGAAGTGGTTTGAGAAATTAAATGACACAAAGAGAGGAGACCAAACAAGATAAATAAAAAGTCGGAGGTATAGAAAATAAGATTTAAATAAGTGGGGGAGGGAGGAAGTAAAAGAGTAGTGTATAGAAGAGGAAAAGATCATAAAAAATAGTGAGCCCATATATAAATAGGAATATTAGGGATTAGAAATTAGTTTTTGATGATTAGAGAAAAGAAAGAAGAGAAGCAGAGGGAGAGAAGAGGAACCCTAGCTAGTTGCAGCAACATCAAGCCAAACCTAAGATTTCTACGGATTCAAGGTAAAGGGGAGAATCTTTACACTTTAGGGTATCTTAATCTATGATGAGAGGGTTTTCTTAAATTTTAATATGTTGTTATTGTTATGATGTGAATTTTGATGAGAGAATGATGATGAACGAATTGAAAGATGAAGTTCAAAGATGAGAATTGAGGAAAAGTAGTTTAGGTTTTTGAATTGAGTTTTTAGTCTTAAAAAGAGTGGATAATCTGGTAGGTTAACAAAGGATTAGTGTTTTAATAATAGTGTAATCATGAAGTGAAGATTAAGGTCGAGTTTGGAGAGTTTAGGGTCGAAAAGGGAGTTAGGAAAGGTCCCCTAAGGCGAAATTACAGAAAATCTGTGATTTCTGTAACCGAAAAAAATAAAAACTGGGACTTTTATATTGAGAATTAGGATGTGGTGTCTTCATGAAAGTTGTATCTATGAATGTTAGCTTTAATTGGGCGTTGGTTTGACTGCATTCAGACATTTATAACTCAAGATATAATCAAAATACTACACATGGGTCAGCATGGTCGTGCTCTCTTCCTAGGCTTAGGAAAACCAACTTTTCGACTCTTTTATGTTTTGAACTAGGATTCGATGTAAATATGAAAGTTGTAGATATGGATCTTAGCTTGCGTGTGGATTTAGATTGACTCCAATAGAACGTGTAAAACTTGAGTTATGATCAAAATACTACACAAATGTCAGCATGGTCGTACACTCTTTCTAGGTTTAGGAAAACCAACCTTTTCACCCCTCTTTGTATCGAATTGGATTTATGTTCCTTCATGAAAGTTATAGACATGGGTGTTATCTTTCTTTTAGCTTTGATTTTATCTCATTCAAACATTCCTAAGTTGCGTTATCATTAGAATGTCGCACGTTGGTCATGCTGCGTTTTCCATGAATTTTCAGCATCACCCTTCCAGTGGACTCTAAACCGTCCATGATAGTATTAGTGACTTTAAGAAAATTTTTAGCGTGTAGAGTAAATTTGAGGGTCCTTAATATTTACATCTAAATGATGGAGTGTGATCAGGCATAAATAGAAGCGATTACCTCATGACAATAGCAAGTCTAAAACATAAACCGGTGATAATGATGTAAGTGAATTTAATGATGTTAAAAGATGACTTGACAATAGGACGTGAAAAATAATGATAGGAGGAGACATAGCGGAGTTGTTTAAGAAATATAAATATGATACAACACAAGTTCCTCGAATTAGATATGAGCCTAAAACGATGTAGTAGTTTAAGTAGTAGAAGGAGAAGTAGAAGAGATATAGATAGGTAGTTTACGGCGGAGTGGTAGCGACGAGAATAAACCCTTTGGATATTTAAAGGGTCTAATGTGGTAAGTCAATTAAGAGGGTATAAAATATGAAAGGGATAAAGAAGAGAAAAGAGACGATAGTATGAAGGAGTAACGAAGTAGGTATTTTCCGTATAACTGATTAAGTTGATATGACCCCCTTAAATCAATAATTAGTTTAGAATTATTGTTAAGTCGAAGAGTAAAGGAGTCAGAGTAGTTAAAGAACTTGATATGAATGCTAAATAGTAACATATAAGGTGTAAAATTGAATAAGGAATATAGAAGTCTAATTTAGATGATCGTAAGCGACGAGAGGGTCATTAAGACGAAAAGTAAGGGAAGATAAGGAGTTGTATATTAAGTAATGAACGATAATAGGAATGATGATAGTGATGTACAAGACAGGAATTAATTAGAAGAGGGCAAGAATGAATAGAAAAGAGGATAAGAGGTCATAGTTATAATGTTTGACGATAATAAAAACTGTTGAACCAAAATCTCTTTTAAATGTTTTAAGGATTACAAACATATTTTAAATAAATCATCTTGTTATTACTAATGATTTTTGTGAGAATTATTTCGTCAAAGATTGCTCTCAAGATCGATCTCGT
>Ga0228711_1012514_pt1 | contig 10354 bp, 5 predicted proteins | sample MedpolnodulmetaG_2_FD_177996 | JGI IMG/M metagenome (GOLD analysis project Ga0228711, IMG submission 177996) | Root nodule microbial communities from Medicago polymorpha collected in Santa Monica, California, United States - brown nodules | ecosystem: Host-associated > Plants > Roots > Nodule...
CTATGCTACTAGCATGAAATAACAGCTTTAGCTTGCTGAAGTTAATTTTAGTTTAGTGGCTATAACTTATGTTGATGCTAGCTTATTAATGTTAGTTTGTTTTTAACTAATTGTAACTGTTGGTGCACGTTTTGAATTGATGTAATGCTGGTTTTTTTATAAACTTTGCAAGCTGCTATGAACGAGACTTGTCATCTCAATTAATATGTTGATATCACTAAGCTTTGTGTGGGCAAATGATCCTGTTAAGTGTGTGATAGAAGAACAAAATGGAATTTCTTAACGGTTTCGAGATGACTAGAGATCAAAATATATACTTCATCATACTCATTGAAGATCTGTCTATGGTATTCTCATACATGGTCTATTCACTATGCGTAGAGTCCTAAGGAATACATACATAGAATAATTGGAGTGTTAATTGGTCCATCATTTACTCCTGGTTCTTTAGAATTTTCAGGTACAAAGGGTATATTATGAACAATGATTTCCACATCTGCTGGATCTTCAACTAGCTCAATAGTTCCTGAACCAATGATCTTACCTCTTTGGTTGCCACCAAAGCCCACAATATTTGACGAAAATTGGTCAAAGATCATAAGCCCTTAAGTCTTGATGATAACAAATCATATCTGAGAACAATAAAGATTCTCTAATGTGTGTTTAAGTGTGTACAAAATTCTATGTAATGAAGTTATGCCTCTGGACTAAGCAACTATCTTGACTATGGTCAATGCTCAAGACCTTGAAGTAAAACTCTGTCATAGATATAGACAAGTCTATGTATTAGGATCAAGGTCAGCTATGTGGAAGTCATAACACTATGGTTCAAGCCTCTAGACTGAGATCCTATGCAGCAAGTGTTTGACTTAAAGACATGTTACTGATACATGCAACACCTCTTTGCTAAAAAAGGAAACTTTGTTCTAACTTATGTAATTGAGTAAAATTCATTAAGAGTATCATTGATCAAAATGACTGGTTGATATGCTGACTGTGTTTAATCAATAATCTCACAACACTCAATCAGGCCTTCAAAGACAAAGAACTCTTCAACAATGGTCATCAAGTTTCGGCTTTATATAAAGGACCAATTAACGTTTTGTGAAGAAGGTTACGACGCTTGAACATATACACGTATATACAAACATACAAAGTCTAACTTGTTCATATACTATTGTACTTGGAATTCTTATATGTTCATAGTATATACCTTGTATAGAAAATCAAAAGAGATACACTTATAATGTATTGTACTTAATTTGTTTATGTAAACACATATGTTGTAATAACTCTTTGTAAATCTCTAGATTGATATTAGGAAGCCCTCTAGGTTTGAAGCAAGAAAATCTAAGAGTAGGTTATCTTATTATTGTTGTAATCAAAATTTGATTTTAGTGGAAAAATCTCTCATTTCTGCACACTAAATGTGTAGTATTTTTTTCACTAGACTATTTTAAAATGAAAAACAATTTGACTTAATGCAATTTTAATTCTCTTATTTTGATTTTTTTTTACTATTTTAGTTCTCCTATTTTTAAATCCACAAATTTAGTCTCTCGATTTTTAAAATGTCTAATATTATCTCTACCTAAATTTGTGCGTCTTATTTGTTATGATATGATGAGTGATATACTTATGCTTCAAATGAACTGATGATATGAATTTTTTTTGTTTTTTTTGTGTGTGTGAGAGTTCATAAAGAAAGTGTTCTACCTTCAAACTTAGTTTCTTTTGTTCGATATTTTTATTTTATAACGGCAAAATATTCCATATATTAATCACTAGGTGTTCAACCCGTGCGTTGCACAGGTTTGTTTAAATTTTTTAATAATTTTTTTTTTATCAAAAAAAACATTTTTGACAACCGTACTGAATTTTTATATTTATGTCCTCGTCAAGTGAATACAAAATATAAGGAGATAAAAATTGTTTTTGATCTAAATTTTGTGTATTCACATGTATATAAAAATCAACAAAAGTGTAGTTTAATAGTCGGGGGACGGTTTAGTCCATAGTTTCTTATTCAATAAAAAGTAGTGGATTATGATAAAACTTTCTTTTTTTTTTCTTTGGTTTTATTTCTATCCCCTCATGCTTTGTTGTTTTCCTTTTATTTTAATCTAACTTCAACCTTATGAAAAAATAGTGAATTTTATTTAGATGTTAGATTGTTATTCTAACTTTAGTCGATGAAATTATTTTACCAAAAAAAAAAATGAAATAACCCCCTTTTAGTAAAAATATTTTTAAATATTTTTTTTAAAAGAATATTTTAATAGTAAAAATAGAGTAGTAATACTACATTCATCTTAATCCCCTCTACAAAGAATATTTTTTAAATAAAATTTAATTTGATTTTTTTATAGTTTCAACATTGTATATATAAATGGTGGACGTTATTTTTAGCATGTTTTTTTTTGACAAATTAGCATGTTCAGTGCTAAAGATAAAACAACTTTTATTATTATTATCTACAAAGCATATGAAATTGTATTTAGCAAAACTAAAAAATGTGATAGGTTATTTCATCTTTTCTTTGCATCCAGCTTGAATATTATCATTGTAATTGAGTCCATACTTTTTCAATTTTCAACTATATATATATATATATATATATATATATATATATATATATTTTCAATTCAATAAAGTCAATTGAAAAGAATACATTAAAAAATATTTTTTAAAAATAGCCTAACTTAAAATAAAATATTTTTTTAAGCCAAATAGAAAATAAAATATATAAAAAGAACGTGATACAGAGACTGGGGGGACATAGGACCTAACCCAGGAATAACCCAATCGAGAATACAACGTGAATCAGTCCAAGTGGATCAACTCTGATCTAACATAACAAAAATTCACCAATCATAGGCGCAACCCAGCGAACCCGCTTACGGACGTGAAACCAGGATACAAAAAAAAGAATGAAAAGTGAACCTCCGTAACGGATAGTTAGAGCATAAAATAAGGCGAATGGATCGACCGCCAACACGGTAACAAAATCCAAGTGCCAACAGCTCCCTCAACAGTAGGGATGTCAATGGGTACCATGGGTACGGATAGCATGATACCCGTGCCCGCCCCGTTTGATAAATATGATACCCGTGCCCGCCCCGTACCCTCGTGGGTACCCACTATGCGGGTACCCGTTGGTATTTAGGTATCCATGGGTATTCATGGGTACCCATGGATTTTTTAATTAATTTATTTTTTTGAAGAAGAATTTTTTAATTTATTTATTTTTTGGTACAAATAATAACTTTTTTTTAATTACCAAAGCACTTCAACTTTTAAACATTCATACATAATCCATTCAAAATTTCATTAATCATACATAATCCATAGGATATGTTTTATGATGTTAATAAAATAAAAACGGTGAACTTAATAAGATGAATCTAAAAAATTTATAATAAAAATAAGTTATTAATGAGGAATCTTAGGTGAGCGGTAAAATTTCCTTCAATAAGGTAACAACTTTAAGTAATAAGACAAGATATATAAAGATATTTTAGTAATTTACTTAATTTATTATCGGGTATGGGTACCCGTGGGTATGGGTACAATCAAATCTGTGTCTGTACCCATATAATAATGGGTAATCAAATACCCGTTTATTATACCCGTGGATACCCGTTTAGCTACCTGCTCCGTGCCCGTGACGGATTTTACCCACGGGTACCCGTGGGAATGGGTATTTTTGCCACCCCTACTCAACAACAAGCTTAAAATGCTCTTTCGAGCCAAACAACGTGAAAGAACTTAGATTGTCGGATGAGTCCGATACGTCAGCAACCAGGCCCTTTCGAGTTTTAAAACACACCAGACCCTTTCGGGTTTTAGAACAAACCAGACCCTCTCGGGTTTCCGAAAACAAACCACGGCAAAAAAAGCCAAATCCAATCCCACCAATCTATGATCAACAACGATACAACATAAACAAACGAACAGGAAAAAAAAACTAAGGCAGCCTCCAAACACCCCGACGCGGTGGTGACGAAACAACAACCAAAAACAATGCAGATCTCAACATATCTGAAACAAACCAGTGCTCTAAGGTTGTCCAAGGTGAAGAAGAAGCCAGAAACAAAGTCACAAAGCACCGCGACGACCCACCACTGAGGAATCCCGCAACCACCAACCGAAAAGTTAGAAAGCAACGGCGCCGCCTCCACCACCAAAACAAACCATGTCCCTCCGGCGAACCGAGCTGCACACCCACGAACACGAGCACATGAGCACACAACTACTCGCCGTCAGCTCCACAGAACCAGATCTGACGGACCACGAACCAGGGAAAGACCGGATAGGAGGAGGCGCGCCGAACAAAAAAACATGACGGCGGAAAAGCCATCAACGTCGAAGAAGAGAGCGATAATCATCGACATCATAGCTCTTGCAGCGGCGGTGAAGAGACCACGCCGGAGAGGAGCAACGACCACCGGAGGTAAAGGCCCAAAAACCCAACGAAGGATGACTAAAGAGGTGGTGCGGAGTCGGATCTCGTCGCACCACTATCGTGAGAGTCTACATCTTGCAGGGAAATTTTGGATTGAAGGAGGACAAGGGCGGCGGGATTAGATTTGTAGAGAGAGGTTAAAGAGTTGGTTCTTTAGAGAGAGAAATTCAAAAAGGAAAAATAAATAAAATTCCTTTAAAAAAAAATTACTCCTTGATGTTGTCAAACATAAAATTTTAAACATAGTCATTTTATTGTCCTATATGATTTGGAATGGACAATAAAAGTCATGAGAGTCCAATTTTCAAACATATGCATATCATTGGTACTCATGCAATAGCATAATGACATGTAAATATATAGTGTGGCATGAAAATAAATATGAAACAGAGATAAGAATTTTCTCACTTGAATAATTGCATTACTGAATTGTTTGTGGGATATCTAGGTTGATATTAATCTTTGTTGACTTTGATGATGTCATGCATATGTCACCTTTACCGTGAGGGGGGAAAAGTTTTTAATGTGAGGAAGTTTGCACATAAATCAAACTTTTCAATTGAAAATCCACACTATAAACCTTACCTTAATAGTTCTTGACTTTTCAATTGAAAATCCACACTATAAACCTTACCTTAATAGCTGTTTATGATTCTACTAATTATAGAGTAATGTGAGAACAATGAATTTTGTAACCCCGATGCCAGCTTACATTGTCCAACATGCTTGAATTGACCTTTTTTTTATAATAAAAGAATAGTTCTAGGAGGACATATATATCTATCATAGACAATTAATATAGATAAAAGACATGAGATTCTGAGTGAAAAAATATATAATTTCAGTTGAGTGATTCTAGATATAATCAAAAATCGGATGACAAATGTAACAAACCACCAAATTATAGAATAAGTAAATAATAATGGAAGAAAAATCAATATTAATGTAAAGATGACTACCTTTTCACATAAGAAGCGACATTTCAACAAAGTATACATGTTTCTATGGCCTGCAATGAAACTAATAAAAAAATAAATATTAGAAGGAATGAACATGAAAACTACCAAAAAAAAAAATGAAATGAAAGAAAATGTAAAGATAGACAACCTTTTCGTATAAGAAGTTGCATTTTAACAAAATTCACCTATTTCCAAAACCTGCAATGAAACTAATAAAAGAAGAAATATAAGAAGGAATGAAAATGAAAACTACCAAAAAAAATGAAATGAAAGAAGAAATGGGAGGAGGGTAAAAGTAACATGAGTTGTTACTAATTGAGGGAAAATAAAAGGTTAGTGGTGGCTAAGAATTAATTGATAGAATAGAAATAGTGTAGTAGAAACAAAAATGAACCAAAAGATGAAATGAAATTGGAAGAATTAGTAACATATCTATCGATTAAAAAGTTTTTTTCAAGCCACTCTTTATCAAACCAATGATCAAAGTCAACAAAGATAGTGGAGAAATACGGCACTATTCCCCTTATGTAACAAACCAATGATACTGGGTTTGTGGTTTTGATTGATTTATGTTAAAAAAATTTAAACCGTTACATAATTTATTTCAATTCGACTATTAATGGATATTCAATTAGGATCTATTAAAGAATGACATTATTGTAAAATCCAGTGGGTCATGTTTAATTAGAGATGAGAAGCTTTGAAAAAATAGAGATGCGAAACATCTCTAAAGCATGCCACATCATCACCAAGGAAGCCTACGAATAATTCAAGTTTCTAATTCAAAGATATATAGAATACATAGATAGATAGATGGAATCCTTTTGTATGATATAGGTTAATACTCGTTCCATATTATAATAGGAATACTATTTAAATTTTACACGGTTATTAACACAAAGTTTAAATATGCATTCCGTGCTTGTAATTTGGACACGTTTAGATTTTCGTCATTGTAAAAAAAAAATTTAAAAACATCACTGCAAAATTTTTTTTGTTTTAAAAAGTTCCTGACCCCACTTTTTTGCTGACATGGGATGGTTTTGGCCACGTGGCAGTGGCAGACTGTGCAACTTATGCCACGTGGCCATGACGTGGCAGTCCACGTCATTAAAAAATTTAAAATATTTTTTAAATTCTGAAAATTATTTTTTAAATATTAAAAAACTGAAAATAAATTAAAAATCATATAAAAATTCCAATTTTTTTTTTGAAATATGAAGAAAAAAAATTAGAAATTAGTTTTTTTTTTTAAATCTGGAAATAAATGTTTGAAAAATAAAATTAAAAATTATATAATCTCAAAATTTATAATTTTTGAAAATATAATTTTCAGTGTTTTCGAAAAAAAAATGTAATATATAATTTTCAAATTAAAAAAAATGAATTTTCAAAAATTTAATTTTTAGTTTTTTTTTTAAATTTTTTATGATTTTTAAATTTATTTAATTTTCAGTTTTTTAAATTTATTTTCAGATTTTTTTAATTTAAAAAAAGAATTTTCAGAATTTAAAAAAAAAAATTAATTATGTGGCATGCCACGTCAGCTCCACGTGGCAAAAATTGCACAGTCAGCAACTGCCACGTGGCCAAAACCATGCCACTTCAACTGAATAGTGGGGCTAGGGACCTTTTTAAAACAATTTTTTTTTTTTGCAGGGATGTTTTTTTAATTTTTTTTTTACAAGGACGAAAATCAAAACGCGCCCAAATTACAGGGACGAATTGTATATTTAAGCCTTAAGAAAATGATTAAATAGTGTTAATTTTAATGGCAAAATGTATTTTATTTACTAAAACATCTTTATTAATTATGATTAGTGGAATATTTATAAATGATTGAAATGCAATAAATATGTGTTGGTGGAAGAAAAAATTAATAAATGTTGTATTGATATTGTAAAAGGAACAAATAATTTAAGACAAAAAAAATTATGAAAGAAAACACATATTGTAAAACAAAGGGAGTGTAAATTTTGTTTAATGAAAATTAGTAGTTGAGTTAGAATCTATTTAGAAATGTAGTGTCACGTCTAGTGGCGGAGCCCTTCATGGGTTAGGGTGGGCCACAACACATCTAAAAAAATTTAAAAATTAATGATCATAGGTCCATTTTGAGAGATTTTATTCAATTTTGTGTCGGTTTTAGGTTTCGGCTGATCCAATTTCTCGCAAAGTGGTGTATTGGCCCATCCGAAAAATTTAAATAATTCAATTATAGGTCTATTTTGCAAGACTTTAAACAATTTTTCAACGGTTATAGTTTTCCGCGCTTTCAAAAGTGGCATACTTGATTTTTGTAATGCTTATATAAATTTGGCACGTTAGCGGAGGCTTATAGACCTTCAAATTTGCGGGTTTCAAATCTCCCGTATATTGTCATGTCAACTGAAAATTCTCGCAGTTGTAATGTACAAAAAAAAAGTTTTATAATTTACGGTAGTTGTTAAATATGTAATTATTTAAGTATCCATCCTAACTTTTTAGTCAAACTTCGTCATTTCAACTTCGTATTTAATGCTTATTATAGCTTTAATTTGTGATAATATATTAAATAATTAATTTTAGTAGCCCGCCCGAGTTTTTTTTTTGGAACCGCCACTGGTCCGTCGCAACATTGGTTGTCACGTAAACATGTCATTTGTTCCCTAAAAAAATCTCATTTGTTAAAGTATAAAATATAATTTCAAAAAGTAGACATAAAAAAAGTTAATCATTTTTAAAACCAAAATCATGGATATAGAAATAGAGGAAGTAAAATTTTGAATGTATCAAAATAGAGGATCAAATTCCATTTAAAGAATTTATCATTTAAGTATTTAATCTAGGGTTGCGCTACTACATAAATAAACAAAATTTCTAATAAAACTTAATAGTGAACAAATAATAAATAAAATAAAAACGACATTAAATAAAATAAATATCCAACAAAAATACAGAGACGTTCATATTAAAACTATAACCTAAAAATAATTATTTACACATGGTAACTAAAAACAAATTACTATAGATGAAAATATATCCTAGAAAATCAAGAAGAAGATAAAAACCCATCCGAAACTATAGAATTGCCTTCCTCTTGAATTGCCACAGTTCTAAACGAGAAATTCCGAATGAGGAAGGCTTGTGTTTATAGTGAGAGTTTCTAATTGGGTTTGGGCTAAAAATACGGGCTTTACCCACAAAAAAACAGGACAAGACGCTTTCGCCCGACACATTTTAGACGCATGGCCATGCTCTAGGCGCATGGTGCTGCCTCCCGGGCCCAGTATCTCCGATTTTCCGTCGTTTTAGGTCTTCGTCTTCAAATAACTTGTCTCAGAACTTGGGAACCGACATCTTCCCATTGTAAAGTCTCTTGAGGCCTCTTGAATCTTCATTCTTTGTCTTCCCAAAGTCTTCACAAATCTTCAGATGTTCTTGATTTGCCGATTTGCATGATTTCTTCGTGAATTACTTCAAAAACCCCCTAAAATTGCTATGTTTCGGGAAAACTAGAATTACAAACTCAAATATAGAAAACATTACAAAAGTCCCGAAATCATAAGCAATCGTACTAATACTCCTCCTTTTTGCTGCTAAAACCTACTGAAAATGACTAAAACACATGCTAAGAATAACGTAAGATGACCTGTCATCAATAATATGAGATGAGAGGTGTTATATGACATGTTAAACAATACATTTTTTTTTGATAAATCGAGAGCACAATGACATAAAAGGAATAGAAGACATTCCAACTAAATTGAGGTGTCTTGCAGATTTCAGTCCTTGTCAGGTGCTCATATATATTATTAAAAAAAGGAAAAAAAATATTAAAAAAGAAGTTGGGGGGACATAAACCTAACCCACTAAATCCACACAAAGTGTATGTCAACCCAATCAGGTGATACGAAAAAAATAAAAACAACACTAGTGGATGTCTAAAGTACAGTGTATGGACCAACCGTCAACACGGGACGAATCCAAGAACCAACAACTCCTTGCAACAACAACAAGCATAACGTCTCTTTCGAGGCAAACAGTCCAACATTAAACAAGTAGACTGATGAGGATTTTGGAAACACCCCGAAGTTATATAGTACCAAACTTCGTGAAGACTAAGATTCGACCGTCAATACGGATACAGAACCTCACGCTTACAACCCACATGTTAAACAATTCACAATTTTCTCGCTTACACCAAACATTTTAATGGTCAAAATGATTAATACTTTTATCTGCAACAAGCAAACAAGTGTGCAAATCATGAGCTTATTTATTTGGCTTATACTTTGTACTTCCTACAGTATCTTTTTGCTACAATACTTTCGATAGATTTTTTTTTATACAATCTGATAATATATCTTTGTTTATTTGAAAAACACACGTTTTTTCATTAGTCAATAATAATTTCCAAGACAATACCTTGAATATGGTGTAATATGCATTACGTAATACTAATGAATTAGATTATGAAGGTACATATTGTAATTAACAATATATCCAATTTTCGTTAATAAAAAGTTCTTTTGCAGGATGGTTACAGACGACATTCCAGGGACAACAGATTCCACATTTGGTAGGTTTCATAGATTTGTTAATATACTAAAATAAAATTGCACATTTGGAATTTGAATGCACTAATCAATCGTGTACTTGTTGAAAGAAAGAAAAAACACTGACCCCTATAGTTGTATTTTGGGACACTGATACTGCTAAACAGGCAAAGAGTTGACAAGCCATGAAAGACCAAAGCCTAATATAGGGATCCACAGGTATGTGTTTGTCCTATTCAGGCAAGAAAAAGGGAAGAAGCACTCGATTTCAATGCAAGAAGGGCAACGGCTCCTAGAAGGCGGTGCTAGCTAGGGCTAGGGCTTTATGGCCATCAATCAGAAGCCACTTTATGATCATCATTTAGTGGCTATGCTACTAGCATGAAATAACA
>Ga0228711_1012516_pt1 | contig 10352 bp, 4 predicted proteins | sample MedpolnodulmetaG_2_FD_177996 | JGI IMG/M metagenome (GOLD analysis project Ga0228711, IMG submission 177996) | Root nodule microbial communities from Medicago polymorpha collected in Santa Monica, California, United States - brown nodules | ecosystem: Host-associated > Plants > Roots > Nodule...
TTTTAAAAAAAAAAAAAGTTAGTAACAAACCACAAACACAAACCAATTACCTACAGACCTAAATCAATTTCACTAACAAACTAGAAAAACAAAACAATCACCTAAAATGCTAAATAAATTGTAGAAGTAGTAGAAGAGGCAACCTGTGTCAGTCAATCATAAAAGATCAAAAGAAATCCGCAAATTGAACAAAGGGGTTAGCATCAAATTTCTACAACTTGAGAACATAAAAATTGAAAGGGGAAAACAAGAATGAACAAACAGAGAAATAAATTGAACAAAAGAGAAATAAATTGAAAAGGAACCTATTTTGTGCAACAAGTCAGAGCAAACTTCATACCTTTTTTCTTCACCTCCTTGATACATGTTTCTGTCCTCTTCTTCAGTTTTCCACTTCTGAGTGTACCCTAAAATGGTTCTCCCTTCCTTGTCTTAGAGGAGGAACAAAAATTATGAGCATATCCACAAATCATCGAGGTCTAAAGACACAAACTTTTCTCAGGAATTTCATCAAACACGTAACATGCGTCAACCAAATCACCAAAAACAGAACAAGCACAACCAGACCATTACCCACGTGACAATCAAAACAAAACCCAAATTTAACAACTTGAGCGTGAACCTGTTTACAAGGTAACAAGGGATTGGAATCATCCAATGAATTTTCATACAAAGAGATTTCAGGGTTTGGAAAAGAGGTCAATTTTAACAATTTCAATAACAAAAAAAAAATTAACAGGATCAAAATCCAAATTCGAATTTGAGAGAAAAATGAAGATTAGGGTTTAAAAAAAATGGTATTTTTGATTTAAAAGTCAAAGCAAAAACTTAAGGAAGAAATTGAAGGAACGCATAATAGAGGAAGTGTAAAAGATGAAGAACAAAGAAGAAAGGGTGAGATTTTGATGCTCTTACCGCAATAGAGGAAATTAAGATGCGACGCTTGAAACAAAGATTAGTTGTCAACGAGATTGAATCATACCGTCGTTTTGTTCTCACGGCAGCCCGAGACGGAGGAAGTGCGATGACGTGATGGTTCGGTGGGGGAGAAGAAGTACGACGAAAACTATGGATGTGAGTGAGTGATTGATCGTATTCATTAATTAGTTTATTTATTTAATAAATTAATAAATAAAAAGAGGGAAAGTTGATGATTCACAAAGACGAGAAAAAGAGAAAAAGTTTTTATTTTGACAAAAAAAAAAGAAGGAAAATTCCTCAGGTCGGGTGGCCAACAGACCGACTTAAGGAATTTGTTAAAAAAAATTTTTTTCATTAATCGATCAACCTTAAGTCGGATAACCTTATAACCGACTTAAGGAAATTTGAAAGAATTGCAAAACTGCCACCGCGTCGCTTCTTAAGACGGGTGGCAGAGCGAACCGACTTAAACACGAATCTAAGAAGTATTTTTTGTACTAGTGCAAATTGAAAGAGTTGAAGGCTAAAACCACCAAAGTAGAGTCAATTTCAATCCACAAATTTCTCCAATTTATTTCACAAGCTATCTCAACAGCTCTCATCGCTCCTGACAATTCTGCTTGAAAAGATGATCCATTACCAAGAAATTCAGCACAACAACCAAGAAATTTTGCATTGTTGTCTCTAAAGATGCCTCCATAGGAAGAAGTGGCTGAAGCTCTTGGGTGATGACTTCTTGATTTTATTACCAGATAGACAAGCATTTCAAATAATCAAAGAGATAACAAATCCCAATGGCACACTTCTATTATAGAACCAGGAGTAATTTCTAAAGAACCTGATAGAGTTGAAGATGTTGATTAGCAACTGAAATGACTTGCGTTGAGCTTTAGGGCAAACCACAATAACATATACCATTATATAAAGGCATCTTCGAATTTTGGTCCCCGGACCTTTTGCTAGATAAATTTAAACTCAACAATAAAAAAATATTCTAAAAGAATGAATTAAATCAAAGTAAATTTTAATAATAAAATAGTATGCATACGGGTTTAAACGTTGTTAGTATATAATATCCAAAAAGATTTTGTAATAAATATATCTAAAGAGATAAATTTTGATAGAACTAGAATATATAAAATAAATTTGATACCTAACAGTATATAAAATAATTATGCAAATATATATAAAATAATTTATCTCAGTAAACTACTACACTTAGTCAACACAATAGTTCTTTGATGGCAGTAGAGGATCATTCTCAGTATACTGTATGTTCATTGATACAATTCTTCTTAATACCTTACTTAAACAAGCTCTTCATATATTTTTATGGATGTCTCTGCAAAAAATTCAACTCAAAATTCAAGGAGTGCATCTTTCTTGCACTTGAAGTTACGCCACAACTCTTCTTCATTTAAGGGACCAGTATCAACATCACCATTAATCTTGAGGCATTTCAAGGAATAGCATAGGTAGAATACTTCCTCCAAGGTTAAACCACACAAGTATCTGATTGAACTAAAGATGAGTGAATTTGGGATATAATCTTTGACATTGGTTCTTTAAGTGCCTCAGCTTCTGCATCCTTTATGCTTCATGAGGGATGTTGGGTTGATTTTGTAAATGGTCATTTGGATTTGCTATGTGGCATAAATTCTCAGAGTCCCTATTTTTTTAATGCAACTTCAATGAAGCTATAAATACTTGAGGTGTCAAAATGGATAACTTTAGATCGTAATGGATGGATCAAAAGAAGAGAAACTTTTGGGTGGACATAAGGATTTGGACCCTCTATTTAGTCACACACACATAAAAAGAAAAAAATAGAAAAAATAACAATTAAATAATCATTAATTTTTAAATGATTATAGCATGTCCATTTTTTTGTGTGTGACCAAATAGAGGGTCCAAATCTTTGTGTCCACCCAAGAATTATTCTCAAAACAATTCATTAATATTTAATGTTATATTAGGGTAATTTACTTGACTTCATTCTCTGTATAGAAATATAACACTAAACAGTTCATGAATTTGCTTTGGAAACTAATCTTCGGTGCTAAATTTTTTGTTATTATAAAAATATTCACTTCATTCCCTTTATGGAAAATGTCCACTTTTGAAGCTGATGGTGCTTTTTAATGCCCTTGCTAATCTTTGCTCAAAGATTTTCTCCTTTACATTATGTGTACCACATGTGTTTTAAAGTTAAAAGTCAATTTTCGGCACCGCATAACCGAAGTTACTGTATGTTTGAATTTACGGTCCACGTCAGTGAAAACTTAAAAGTAAGTTCCCATTGTAAAACGTGATTTCATGCCTTTTTAAAATTGTTTGGGTTGCTCAAAGTTAAAGTGATTCTGCTATATAAAATTGATTCCACTAAAAGCATAAAGCAAGATGTAATTGATTGTGAAATATATTGGTCCGACACACATATCTTTTCACTATTACCTTTAATTGTCTCTGTTTACATTATTGGAATGCTTTGCTGTCAAATTTATGCAAGTTACATATAAAATCTATTTAGCTGATCAAACATTCAAAAGCAATTTTAAACCATATTATTTAAACAATATTAATCAATAAAAATCACTTTTAAGTTGAAGTATATAAACACAATTTAATTTACATTCAATTCTTTTTTAACCAAAATCAATTATTATCACTGAAGAACCAAACATATTAACAAAACACACACTTAGTATAATCATTGACTGGACACTGTATTAGTTCATTCTTCCTTTTGCTCTTATCTTCTTCCACCTTTTTCCTCCAAAGTGCTTTATCTGATTGCTTTCACTTTTGCATTCTCATTTACATACCAAAGTTAGAAGCTCCTACGTTCCACCTTATCCTCCAAAGTGCTTTGAGCTTTACCTGATTGCTTCCAAAACCAATCAACATGGCAGAATCACTACTCTTCGGAGTTGCAGAGTCATTCATTGGTAAGCTTGCATCTGTTGCTGTCAAAGAAGCTTCTCTAGCACTAGGTTTCTATAACGATCTTCAAGAAATCAAAAACACTGTCTCACTCATCAAAGCCGTGTTATTAGACGCTGAACAAAAGCAATGGCAGAACAATGAGCTACGTGAATGGCTGAAACAGATTAAGCATGTCTTCTACGATGCCGAAGATGTAATCAATGATTTCGAGTGCGAGGCCTTGCGAAAGCACATCATCAGCACTTCCGGTAGCATCGGAAAGAAGGTAAGACGTTTTGTCTCAAATTCTAATCCTCTTGTTTATCGCCTTAAAATGGCACATCAAATCAAACATATCAAAGACAGATTTGATAAGGTTGCTGTTGATAGGCTTAAGTTTGGCCTTCAAATCAATGATAGTGAAAATCGTGTTGTCAAAAGGCGCGAATTGACACATTCATATGTGAGTGAGTCTGATGTGATAGGAAGGGAACATGATAAACAAAAAATCATTGATCTGTTATTGCAAGATAGTGGTGATAGTAAGAGTCTTTCTGTTATTCCTATTGTTGGAATTGGAGGATTAGGAAAAACTACACTTGCAAAGGCAGTGTTTAATGATAAGAGTTTAGATGAGACTTTTCCAATGAAGATGTGGGTGTGTGTCTCTGATGATTTTGAACTTAAGAATCTGCTTGTTAAAATCCTCAATTCAGCTAGTGTTAGTGGTTCTGCTGCTGATCCTAACCCAATTCACCAAGAGAACTTTACAAACCTTGATCTTGAGCAGCTACAAAATCGTCTGAGGAATGTGTTTGCTGGTAAAAAGTTCTTGCTCGTCTTGGACGATGTATGGAACCAGGATCGTGTCAAATGGGTTGAGTTGAAGAATTTAATACAAGTAGGTGCTGAAGGAAGTAAAGTCTTAGTGACTACACGTAACCACTCAATTGCCAAAATGATGAGCACCAACACATCATACATTTTGGAATTGGAAGGTCTTTCTCCGGAGGATTCCTTATCTGTGTTTGTGAAATGGGCTTTTAAAGAGGGAGAAGAGAAGAAGTATCCGGAATTGGTGGAGATTGGGAAAGAAATCGTACAAAAATGTGGAGGGCTTCCTTTGGCCCTAAGAACATTGGGGAGTTCTCTATTCCTAAAAGTTGACGTGGAAGAGTGGAAGTTTACAAGAGACAGTGAGATTTGGAACTTACCTCAAAAAGAAGATGACATTTTGCCTGCTATCAAATTAAGTTATGATCAGTTACCTTCTTATTTAAAACAATGTTTTGCTTGCTTCTCCCTCTTTGAAAAGGACTTTCAATTTTCTAATGTTCATGTTAGTTTGCTATGGGAGGCTCTTGGTTTTCTTCCACAACCAAACAGAGGCAAACCCTTGGACGATATTAGCCTTCAGTTTTTGTACGAGCTTCAGTCTAGATCATTTCTTCAAGATTTTGTAGACTATGGTGGTGATGTCTGTGTATTTAAATTGCATGATTTAGTGCATGATCTTGCATTGTACATTGCAAAAGATGAGTTTCAATTGTTGAAAATTCCCGATGAAATTATATTGGAGAATATCCTTCATCTGTCATTTAATACAAATGAGTTGCTTGGCCTAACACCAATTCCCACCGGTCTGAGAACCATGATATTTCCTAAGGGGGCCAACAATGAAGCTTTCTTGAAAACTTTGGTGTCAAAGTGCAAATTCTTGCGGGTTTTACAATTAACTGATTCTACATATGAGAGTTTGCCCCGCTCTATTGGCAAATTAAAACATTTAAGATATCTCAGTCTTGAGGTTAGTGAAGAATTGAAGAGCCTCCCTAATTCAGTGTGCAAACTCCAGAATCTGCACACTTTGAATCTCGAAGGATGCATAAAGCTTCAAAAATTACCCAATGGAATAGGAAATTTGATCAGCCTTCGGCAGCTAGGCATAACTACAAAGCAATATACTTTACCAGAAAAAGAGATTGCAAAGTTGACTTCTTTAGAAAGTTTATCTGTCAGAGATTGTGACAATCTAGAGACCTTGCTGTTTGAAGGAATACAACTTTCTAATCTGAAGATACTGTCTATAATTTCTTGTGGGAATCTAAAGTCTATGCCGCCAATTCATGTTTTTTCCAACTTAGAGATTTTGGGGATTGGTAATTGCCATAAGTTGAAACTGTCATTAGGCAATGACAACCAAATCCCAAAGTTAAAGCTGAAGTTACTATTTCTTCATTATTTGCCACAGCTTGTGTGTTTTCCTAAATGGTTGCAAGGATGTGCAGACACATTACTCACCTTGGCAATTTTGAACTGTGAAAATCTTGATGAGCTTCCTGACTGGTTATCAACTCTGATTTGTCTCAAAATGCTTTTAGTTCGAAATTGCCCGAAATTGCTTTGGCTCCCCGATTGCTTTTCAAACCTTGAAAATTTATATATTAGAGGTTGTCCAGAATTATGTAGAAGATACCAGCGTGGAGTTGGACGTGATTGGCACAAGATATCACACATCAAACACGTGTATGTTGAAGAGACAGAATTCGAAAATTAAAAGGAATTTATAGATATCACCGTCAAGATTTAAAGGTACTTATTAAGTTGTTTTTATTTCTAGTTAAATATGTTTTTGTTCTTTTGTAAATATATTATCTTTTTGCTTTATTCCATCTAAAATTTATCTTCGACTTTTTGTTTCTATACAATTTTCAATCACTACTTTTGGTTTCAATTTTCAATGTAGCATTCCTATTTTTATTTTTTTTATGAAATTGTATAGAAATATGTAGAATATTATAAAAATCCGTCCCTAAAAAAGTTCTATTTTTTTTAAAGAAATTATTATAATATTATAAACTTTTATGCAAAATTTTAACGACGAATGTCTCTTACATCCATGAATGTTGTGTTTACGATGATTGATTTTGTAATCTAAAAAGGTTTTACGACGCAACTTTTTACCCTTCTTCCTTCCATTGGAGATTGATAACTTAGACTAACCTAAACATTAATGTCTAAGTTAGCAAGTGTGCACCTTTTTATTTGGGCATAAAAAAACCCTTGCCACTAGTTTACACCCATTTTACTAATTTATACCAACTTTTATTATGATTTATGAACCAAAAGAATTAGTGAAACATATTAGTATACATCAGTGGTTATTTTAACTTGTTTCAAGTTGATAATTGTGTGTCCAAAATATAATACCCGACCTCCTATGATTCAGTTCAAAACCGAACCGACGTTGACCCAATTGCTTTGGTTCTAGTTTTTAATTTTGAGATACAAAGAATTGATGCTGATACCACTACAAACATTTTATTAATATCCCTCCTCGCACACACACCCATGCTTTAGTCTCAACCCAACATTTTGTGGCTTGGAAAGATGAATGATGAAAGCAATCTAAGGTTAACATTAATTTGATATATTCGAATTGGAAATAAATTCAATGGTCTATATTCTAACCATGTGTTTATTTGATTTTAGGATGGTGAATTTGGAATGCAAGTGAATAAAGATGTTTGAAGCTGAAAGTTTTTTTTTTTTACCAAGTCATTTGAGTAAACTATCAAGTCATTTACGTGAACTATCATTTTAATCTATATTGAAAATTTATTTGGTGTAATTTGAAATTTAAATTTGTACGTGCTAAAGTATGTAATTCGAGATTTAATATGCAATATGTGTAATTTGAAATTTAATATGCAAGTGTGTATGATAGTATAAGTGCATGGATTATACTTGTCAAAGTGCATGGATTATAATATGCAGTGATTATAAAAATGCATGATATGCATGGTGGTAAAAATATAGGCATTAAAGTATAATGAAACTGGTTTAATATGCAAAGTGCAAGGAAAAAAGTGCAGTTGTAGTAGAAATATTTGAGACATCTTACAAAAGAGATGACTCAAAATTCATATCCATTCTTCAAGTTATAATCAACTCAAGCAACAATTAAATCCATACATACTACTGATCTTCTTTATCAATTACAATTTTTACTTACATTTTGGAACAAATGGAGTAATACTTAAAAATTAAACTATTTATATTCCTTTGTGAAAAAATATAAATGTAATATTATGTTTCCTCATAAACAGGTAAATATATATTGAGTTGAAGTTTAAATTTTCTGATTGCTCCTTAGTGTTTTGCCTGTTTTATATTGTACGTTGATTTTTTTTTTGTCAGGTAGTCTATTGGCTAGAATTCACCTTATAAGGTGAATAAATGGGGTATTCAGGGTTCGAATTTCAACCCCTACATATAATAATGCATTATCCTATCAACTGAACTACTTTAAAAAAAATAATGCATTGTCCTACCCCGGCCCCTGCATATTAAATTTTTTTAATATTAGTGAGGCACATTATTGTGTGTTGATATTTTAGCTACTATGTATAGTTACATTGGTAATGATTTGAACGGGAACTTTTTAGACAAATTAATATTGGATTATTGGATCTCATTTAACTTGTGATTTTCCTCATGTTAAGCATAGAAATGATTGGGGATTTTACTACAATAACAAACATCAGAAGGGAGAAATGATTGCAATGGATTAGCTATGAATTATATTGTTATAGATTAGTTACATATTTATTGTATGTTAACAATGCATTATTTAGCCACCTACAAGTTCATATTAGCTATTAATGATCTACCATAAACTGCATGTTTGGTTATTCACCAGACAAAACCCTTAAAATTGGATTTCATTGCGAAGTACTTACTCTGAAGAACTTATGATGTATGAAAGCCACAAATAATGTGTGCAGAATTAAAGGAAATTGACAGCAAACAAAAATAAAAGAACGCTAGGTTCAAATTTAATTATGAAATGTTTATATGGATCTTCTTTTTTTAAAAAAGCTAAACTAGCCTACCTAGGAAGGATTTAGAAATTTCAACGAGTGGGGTCAAGATCAAATATTATAAATACTTATAAAATATGAATGGATAAACGTTAAAACAATGACATTTATAACAAAAGTTAGAAATTATAAATATTATACACTACTTCCTTTTGTCGCTATTAGAAGCAAATATTCTTTTTTTAGGTTCATTGAATAATTGATGTATTTTATTTATAATATATTTCAGATACATCAATTATTCAATGAATTTGGAGAGAAAAAATTGGTTATAATAGCGACCAAATGGAGTATATGAACAAATAAAAATTAATTTATAACTATAATAATATATATTAGAAGTCACTAGTGTTTCTTTTGGTTTTTTTGTTTTTGAAACAAGAGGTTAATAGTGTATTTTTTCCGAACAAAGGCTAATATACTATTATACTCCATTAGTTTGTATATTTTTTTTTTAAGATCTATTAGTATGTACATCTTTCGGTCATTATTATAAGTAAAAATCAACATTTTAAATTCATCAATTAAATGATGTATGTGGTTTATAATAAAAACTATATACATCATTAATTGAATGAATCTAAAATGCAAAATTTTGTTTATAATAATGACGGAAATGTGTATATATTAGTAGCATACTTTGTCAAGGTTTATATATACTGTGTGGGTCATTCACATACTTTATGAGGAGTCAATGTATGAAAATTACTTATTATTAATCACCAAAAGAATGAAATTACTCATTATTGATCTCAAAATATATTAACCATGTGGGGTCAATTGCCCCCATTTCTACATGCATAGATCCGTGTCTGAGCCCACCTAAATTGACATCGGAGGGAAACAAGCCTGAGACCTCGAGGAGTCTATATGGATCTTTAATTGTGATACTTTGCGGATGCATATCTGCAGAATATCGGTATTCGAGCTGATACGTATCCGATACAGATATGTCACCATGATTAGAGCATCCGAGCTTCATAGTATATAATACTACTTGTTAGAGTAAATAGGCAATTACCCCCCTGAAATTGTAAGTTTCGTCAATTACCCCCCTGAAATTAACAAAACTTCAATTACCCCCCTGAAATTGCACAACGTTAATCAATTTACCCCCTCCGTCAAATTTTTCTGTTAGTCAACATGACGTTTTGCAAATACCCCCCCGAAGTTTTGTACTTATATGCAAAATGCCCCCAAACTTGAAAATTTATATATTTTTTTTCTTAATTGGATGAAGGAGCATGATTCCCAAAGCCTTGGTAAGCTCCTGCTGCCAGCTTGTTATTTGTGAATAATGAAACACATTGCACATACAGTTAGAGAATGGGGGAATAAATCCCAAGCAGCTAGCTGAGATCATAGTAATGAAGAAATGGGATCTGAAGCTATAGTTAATGATGGACCTGCAATTTATTTTTATATCACCTATTGATCTTAATTATACAATGGTTCAAGTTGCACTTGTCCTGTCTTGCTTGTTATGAACTCCAAACTATAAGGATACATTGTGCTGCACATCTCTTGTTGTTTATATTTATTTATTCATCTTGCAAATCTTTAACATTCCAACTTTGGAGCATGATTCCCAAAGCCTTGGTAAGCTCCTGCTGCCAGCTTGTT
>Ga0228711_1012520_pt1 | contig 10350 bp, 9 predicted proteins | sample MedpolnodulmetaG_2_FD_177996 | JGI IMG/M metagenome (GOLD analysis project Ga0228711, IMG submission 177996) | Root nodule microbial communities from Medicago polymorpha collected in Santa Monica, California, United States - brown nodules | ecosystem: Host-associated > Plants > Roots > Nodule...
GAAAAAGAAAAAAGAAAAAGAAAAGATAGTAAAACAAGCAATGGAGCAAGAAAAAAAAAAAGGAAAAATTACAAATAGGATATTATAAAGGAGATGAGAAACTAATATAGCGTAACTGATTGAACCACGAATGATTCAGATCATATGTGAAGTTTTGAAAATTAACCTTGATCCACCCCCAAACTTGATTTTTGACTTGTTCCATGATTTGATCTTGAGATTGTTCTTTGTGAAGGAAAAACCTATTATTATGTTCTAACCATGTATTTCCGGTGAAGGTAAACCAAATAGCAATGAAGCAGTCATGTGCATCCTTCTTGAAAGAGTATGCACTGTGAAGAATCGTGGAGAATCCTAACTAATTTAAAAATATCATACCTAAAACTTCGAAAGAAAGAACAATCGACAAATAGATCTTGAGAATGTTCTTCAGAACCGTAACCAAAAAATAAACTTTCACGTAATGTTTATTTTGAATTGACAGTTACTAGCTAGCTGACATTAGTTAGTCAGTTAGAGATTAACTTGATCATAAGGGTTTACTTGCTAGTCAAATAACCGTAGTTAGCATAACCATCTCTATATATATGGTTATTGCATTGTACATATTGTACCTCCACAACTTCTCTATTCAATACAATTTACATATTTCATCCATACTCATTCTTCTTCTAAGTTGAAACTCATCTCACATTAGTTTTTAGCTTTTCAATCCAACACCTGCTACATGCTACAAGCTTAGGTATGTGCTTGCGTGGTTGGGAAGGGATGAGATGAGAAAGAGAGGCTTTATCACTATTAGAGGCTTTTGCGATGGGCAGAGGACTTGCAACCAATGTTTCTTCAATTTGAGACATACTCAAATATTAACAAATAGCAATTCTGCATTCAACAAAAAGTTCAAGTTTTTCTTCTTGGATATATTATAGATATCTAGACGAAATGTATCTTGTTTTGGGTGTGATATAGAATGATAATGATATATAAACATATCTAAAAATATATACAGATTGGTCTCCACTGTCGGTTAATACAAAAACATTGATACTTTGATTCCAATCCAATAGTCTGCCATCGATTGATCAAGTAGTTCAATGAGTTTAAACATTAGGAAATCCAAAATGACTATACTTCTGGTTATAAAAAAAGTTGCCCAACTAATAAATTTTCAGAACTGAAGGGCTAAAGCAAAAGTTTGAGAGATTCAAACAGACAATAATTAACACTTGCTAGTTGCAACTATCACACAAATCCTCACTGTAACCAAATCTATTCTCCTAAAACAAAACGGAGATCCTCTATGCCCATGCCAGCGATATCCTTTGATCTTCTCCCAGATCCTCGGCTTGTTATTGTTTTCTTCTTCTCTTGCAACATAAGTATTTTCTCTTCAATGCTGTTTTTTGCAATCAGTCTAACAATCTTCACTTCTTCTTTCTGTCCAATGCGGTGGACACGATCCATTGCTTGTTCTTCAACGGCAGGGTTCCACCATGGCTCCATTAAGTACACTCTGGAGGCAGCAGTAAGATTTATTCCTGTACTTGAAGCTCTGAGACTTGCAAGCAGAATCATTGGCTCATCAACTTCTGAGAGTTGAAATTGTTCAATAACTTGAGCCCTTTGTTTGGCATTCATTGTCCCGTCAAGACGCAATGTTTTAAAGCCAGCTGCTTTCAAAGGTTCTTCTAACAACAGCAGCATCTTACGGAATTGTGAAAATACAACTGATTTTGTAGCTGGATTTTGATCCCTTGATTCCGTAAGAAGCTTTATCAAAGTAGCGACTTTGGTAGATGACCTCACTTCTGGTGTGCACAGCTCAGTAGGATCATCAGTATCATCAGTCTTGAAAGATTCAGGGGGAGCTGAGAATAACTCAGATTCTGAGAGGGAGCGCCGACAAAGTGGACAACTGGAATTGCTGCGGTGAAGAGTTTTCAGAATACATTCTCGGCAGAAAATATGAGCACAGCATGTAATTACAATATCTGTTGGGGGAGATAAACAAATTGGACAATCAAAATCTTCACCATCTTGTAGCATCCTAATTAATGTTTGCAGCAATTCAGGGTTCTTGGAAACATCTGCTTAGCAAAAATTATGCATGGTTAGTATTGATTATTCAAAACTCTCTACAATAGTAATGAAAATGTATGGTTCACTGTATGGTAGAACACAGACATATTATATATCTGTTTGCTACATAAAGGCCGTGTTTGCATCAACCTAATTTAGTACATTGGTCATATTGTCAAATCAATTTGACCAAACATAAGAATTCATATCATATCATTAAATATCACAGGACAATATGTTAGTTATAGATAAGCACATCTACAAAACATTAAAATCAAAAGCAAGGATTACTAATCAATTTATTGTTGACAATACACGGGAGGAGTCCTCTAATAGTTTATACACACTTGGGCTGGACATATGATCACAAAATACTTTGAGAATGCATAAGAATGTGGACTCTACTTCAATCAATTTGGGTAAACCTTTGACTGACACATGAGGTGTTGGCAAAGAAGTAACTCTATGAATGCAGACAATAGTGTTATCGTGCATAAATATCAAACTAGATGTGCCCCAATCTGCTAGCACTATCCCAAAAGTGGCTAACCAAGCCACCCCCCAAAACAACAACATCACCACCCAAGTCAAATATATAGAAATTTGCAGTCATCACATGACCACTCAAGTCAAAGTAGATTTGGACGTTGTCGGAGCAGAAATCTGAATCTTAGGCAAAACACTCATGGTTCCCAGAAAATGAAAATTTGAGGATGTAGAAGAATATGCACCCACTCTAATTCCTCTCAATCCTTGCGTCAAATTCAAATCATCCTTTAACCCACCAGCTAATTCAATTATAGTCGAAAGGTCTGAAGGTTCATGGATGTGCATCTTGCCCAAGAGTTGTGTTTGTGCAATCAAATTTATTTGAGCCACCAAGGACTCAAAAACCTTTACATACTCCTCCAAAGCATCGCCCTACCGTAGCATTCAAAGTCTCTCAAATATGCTATCCGTGTTCTTTCACCAAATCTTTTGATGAGAGCCATGGTAAAAAATCTCCACCGTGTTCTTTCACCAAATTGAATATGCTACCTCTGTTCTTTCACCAAATATTCTACCCTTGTTCTTTCACCAAACTCCCGTGGTAAAAGTAACACACTACTCAACAAACTTTCTTCTGGAGTACAACAAGTTTGGGGACTTCTAGCTCGCTAACACATTTTCCTTAGTTTTATCTAAGCCAGCTCATATACTATTAATGTCATGCTTCACAACTTCTGAAAGTTGAAGTATTCCATGCTAAGATGAATTCCTCACCGACTGTGTTCCATACATACACATAGAATGAATTCCTCACTGACTGTGTTCCATCCTGACACAAGTTAAGTTGCTAAGAACATAGCACACTATCACCCAATCATCTGCCAGGACATGCCTATCACCTATTCACCTGAAGGTTTTGGTACTAATGCATAATTGATATTCAACCATTGGAACAGTTTATCAACTGAAATCGGAAGAGTCAGGAGTTTATTAAAAAATAGAAGGAAAAAAAAACAGCAACAGTGTTCCTAAGCAAGCCACAAACTTGCGTTTCAGAACAATTCAGAGACAACAGTCCCTATCCCCTGCATTCTGCAGCAGAATACATAAGCTATCCTCCCTCCTCTTTTGTACCTTGCACAATTTGAAAAAACAAAAGTAGCCATCCAACCTTTTAAGAATTGTGCTTTGTGATACATAGATGAGAGTGGCAATTTGAAGATCCAAGCAGCAATGAGTGTTTTGGAAAATCTCAAATGATATTAAACACATTAAAAATAAGAAGTCTCTTTAACAACAACAACTGTGATGGTCACAAACAACTGGTAATAAATTGGCTATGCTACATATCAATTTCACAAAAATGAAATATGTCGCAAGGTTTTGAAACATTAACTGTAACCAATAAAATGATATTTTTTAGGTAAGAAGTAATGTATTGATATTGATTATGTAATTAGTCTTTTATAGGCAATTAGGCACTAATGACGTCAAAGATTTTGATGAAATTTTCATGATCACCAGTCACACTCCAACAATTGAAAGTAACAAATTGTTAGTTGACAGTAACGCAGCATTCTAGCTCTGCTAAGAAACATAGAGGTGTTGGCTGCAAGTACGTTGTAGATGAACATAGTGTATTATGAATTAAAAATGCATGAAATGAATTTATACATTTGTCATATGATCTCATCTTTCCTCGTCCTAAGCTTCCAACAAAAAATGTATCAATTTAATGCTTGTGCACAAAATTAATCAATGTACCTTCAATATCAGTTGAAGAAAAAGTCATTGCTAGTTTCATAAAGAAAAAGTCATTGCTAGTAAAGCGGAACATATACCTTCAATATCAGTTGAAGAAAATAGACACGACTTGAAATCCAAAGGAACCATCGAAAAATCAGCACAGATCTGACGAAGTCTTAGAATCATACTTAGTATAGTGGAATAACTAGATACCAGTCTGTCATTGCTGTTATGATGCATCATAAGCGACTTTATTTCCTCTTTAACCTCATCATACAGTTTACGTTCGTCAAATGAAAGTTCAACATAACAAGTCTCAACAATCTTAGGTGGAAGCCCCACCAATGCAGTATCTTTGGTTCTTCGCAATGATATTGCCGACATCAAAACCTACCAAGAAAAGAGTAAGTAAAACCGTATAAATAAACAAGCACTTACACAAAAATACCAAACCAAAAAACACAATAATTGGTCATAACTCACAAACACTAAAATTCAAATTCAATTCATTGAGCAAAGAAACTAATAGTTGATTTATGTAATCCCCTACACATGCAAGCAAAGAATGACTCTTTAAGAATCAACGCATTGTTATCGAATTCTACCTGCAATCGACTCATCCCCGTCTGTTTTCCTTGATTAAGAGGTCGCTGAACCAAGCTTTGCCAATAACTCTTAATAGAAAACGGTTCAAAATGCAAAAACGCCATAAGAGAGAACAAATCATAAGAACCATTCTGAATAGGCGTCCCCGTAACAGCCCATCTCCTCTTAGCATTCAAAGCAATAACAGCCTGACTCTGTCCAGCATTAACATTCTTAATCGTATGCGCTTCATCCAAAACAATCCTCCTCCACCCCAATTTCTTCACAGGAGTATCCGAACACCGCAACTCAGTTCCCAATGTAGCATAAGTAGTCAACACAATATCATACTTCCTCAACTCCTCAGCATCTTGAGTCCTCCTATCACCATAATACATATAAACCTTCAACGTGCCACGGTTAGTATGTTCCTCCAATTGAGTTATCCACGTCGAAATCACAGAAGGAGGACACACAATCAATGTACCATTTGTCTCACTCTCCACCCTCTCTACACTACTCCTACCTCGTTTCTTCCCACTTTTCATTTTCATTTTATCATAACCAATCAACGATAGCAACGCTAACGTCTTCCCTAATCCCATCCCATCCGCAAATATCCCTCCCCGAAGAGGCTCCGGTCGCACATTAGTTTGATAATTCGTCAACACATTGACGAAATTCCCCTCTTTCTCCTCCCAAAACGGCGGTAAATCATCAGTACTTTCGCGATGATAAAGCCATCCCAGTGCTTCTTTTTGATGCTGCAGAAGCTCTGATTTAATAATGCTAGAAGGAGGGTTTAACGGTTCAGAAACTAGGGTTTTGGAAGCTAGGTTTTCTCGAAGGAGTTTGAAGATTTGGTCTAGGTTTTTACTATTTCCTGAGTTAGTTACGGTTGCAGAATTAGCGCTGACGGTGTCAGCGCGTGTTTCTTTAACGGCGGCGGAATGAGAAAGAGTAAACGAAGGATCACTATACGAAATGAAATGAACATTGGAACCGTTAAAAGCGTCATGAACAGCATCAAAAGCAGATTGATGAGCGAAGATATGAATCTGACAAGGGATACGGAATTTGTTATTGTTAGAGCGGGTTTGGACGATGGCTTCGACGTGGATGATGTGAGCGTCGAGGAGAGGAGCGAGAGCGGCGGCGACGGCGCGTTCGATGTGACCGACTTGAAGAGATTGAGTGTTGAGGACTTTGATGGCGTTGGAGTCGTATGGGTTTAGAGGTTCGCGGATTAGGCCGAGGATTTCGCGGCCGGTGATGGTGCCGGAGTAGTGTTTAATGCCGACGATGTTGGCCATTACGAAACCGGCGAGGTAGGTTTCGGATTGGGATTGAGAGAAGGGTTCTTGTGAGTCTTCCATGGTAATGGGATTGTAAGATCTGAAAGGATAAAGGGTGGTGTTTTTGAATTGGTGGAGGCGCTATTTATTTTCATTTGCTAAAATGGGTGTGTATTTGAATTTTTAAATTTTTTAACAACAAAATATTTATAAAAACAAATAATGTAAACAATAAAACATTTATAAAAAAACAAATAATGTAACAATAAAACATTAAAAAAATATAGATATGTATATTTTTCTTTTAGTTTTCATTTAGGGTTATGTTATTAATTTAATTTTATGAAATGTAAGGTATTGTAGGCACGGATCTGCTACTCATTTCGTCGGAGAAAAATGATATTCGTGTTTATCATATATTTATGGAGATGTGTTGTTAAAAGATATTTAAAAGATTTTAAGATATCTGTGAGTACGTGAATATCGATATTCTTAATAATATCGATTTCGTTGGAGAGCGCCATTCTTAATAATAAAAAAAATATGAGAGGGACCTTTAAATAAATATATGAGAGGAATAGGTTCCTCAATTGTATTTTTATACTTCAAATATATTAGATTAATAGAAAAATGGTGGAAATTAATTTTTAGTCGTAGATTTGAGTTTGGGTCATGGATTTGGAGAAAATCCTAGGTTCACTATGGATTCATGAATGGGTATGAGTTCATTTTTTTCTTCCCTATTGAGAATCGGGTATGTAAAACTTGTCCTCATCTTATTGTCATAAATATGCTTACGTATCTACTAACTAAAATATCCATTTATTTTATTACAGGTATCCATTGAGCTACTTGTCCCTTGCTCCTGACAGATTTTATCCGCGGATCCCCCAAATTATGTTGTTTTGAGTAAACTCACGTTTTTATCATGACATTATCTGAAACAACTATAATGGGCAATTTGTTAAAGGTTTCGTGTGTAAGCTTGGTCAGGATATGCTCTTATTGTATAATTAAAGGGATACATCTTACTCTTGTCATTCTTGAAACAAATTCCATCTATGCCATCAATAAGATTGATCCAGAATCTCCCCACTTTTTCTACGGGAGGTCATATCCCTCATCAACAAGGCGGATCAACAAGGCGTCGGGCCTTGTAGCCGTCTATTCGAATTGTTGATTTTTAGTTTTTTATTCGTAATAACTGAAATTTTTGACGTTAAAAATGAAAAATTGTGCCCATGTTAAATTTGGCTCAAGAGATTTTGTTTCTCTCTCCTCCATTCCTCTCCAACCAATCGGAATCATTATTCCATTCTTAAAGAAGAAAGATAGAGCTTTTTTCTTACCATTGACTTTAGTTAGCACTCGTAATAATATTATAATTATGATTCAAATGTGATAATTTAGCATGACACATGATAAATAGTGTGACGAACGACTACATGCTTCTAAAATGAAATAATAAAAGAAAATAAGCTTAAGCAAATGAATAGCCAAACATAAGTACTATCAATGAAAGTTCAATAGCAAATCATCATGTTTCTATGTGCTTGATAAGTATAATTGTTAAACCACTGATTCCATATTATTATGATATATATTCATCATTTACCAGCTGCAATTGTTTTTCATGTAAATGATATTCAGAAGGTTGAGTAGTTTAACTAATTTGAGTTAATGAAATTGAAATAGTTAAAAGATCGGAATTCAAATCTTGATAAATGAAAAATACTAAACTAATATACTAACATTTTCCTATGTAAAAGTAAATGATACATGTTATTGATATTTGATAATTAAACAAGAAATGTTACAACTTTATTAAGAACGAGGAGGTGAAACAGTTGTTGATTCTCTTAGGCTGCTTCCATAACAAGAAAGTAAATGATGGAATTTTATCCAAAAAAAGAAAAGAGAGTAAAGCATAGAATCATAGTAAAATATGATTCTTATGACTAATACTCTAATGCTATTACACTAGCACTATTTGAGACATAACACCCCTCAATACCATTAATTAGGATACTTGAAACTGAAAAAACAAAAATAAAAAATAAAACTTGTTGTTGTTGATTGCACTTGTTGGTCAATGAAGGCTCATGTTCCTCATCCTATAAAAGAAAGTAAAGAGTATTAATCAAACAGTAAACTTAGGAAAATCAGATAAAAAAAGTTGATTACAAAGTTATAGTAGTTATATTTAACTATTGCTTCATAAACTTCTGTTTAATTATTTAACAAGCAACATGTAGGAATATGAAGCTATCAATTTAATCTATTAATTATGATACCTTTTCTCCTCATGAGACACTGAAATTTTCTTGTAATTTGGAAATGGAACTTTCCCTGACTCAATATGTTTAATATCCTCAACAAGAAGTTCATAATGTTTCTTAACTTCCTCAGGAGTTTTGCCACCAACAGCATGAGCTACATTGTACCAACGATCTGGTGTGTCTTTGTCATAAACAGCTAAAGCTCTTTCAAAGGCTTTATTCTCCTTAACACTCCATGAGCCAGAAGCTGACATTGAGCTAGATGCCATTTCTTAATTAATTCAAGGTAGGAAAGGAACAATTAATAAGCTAGTTTTGGTTTGAGAATCACTTATAAAGAGTGGTAAGTTGTGATATGTTGTGAGAGGTAACAATGTTTGCTCCTTTTATAGGCAGAAGGGGAAGGTATATGAAATAGGGTAGTGCCAGTTGGCATCAAAATCTTGTGCTAAAGAAAATGAAGAAGTAGAATTATTATGATTTGTCTCTTCATGAACCACGAAAAATAGCTGGCCCAAGAAATTCAGCAACTGCAACAAACAATATGGGAGAATCAGTATCTTCATGACAGTAAAAAATATAAGTCCATGAATAGACAGGTATTTTAAACCAACAAATTAAAAAAATACTTCTTCGGTCAAAATAGTCTCTAATTTTATGCAAATTGGCAAATACGTCCCTAAAACCTTAAAGTTTCGGTCAAAATAGTCTGTCTATTGATTTTCGTTAGAGACTATAACGGGACGTTAATAGTCTCTAATTTGCCTACAAAGTTTAGGTTTCTCTCGTACACTAATCTGCTAGTAATGGCGGGCTGCTTTTTCTCCTTTTGTCAGTGAGGATTTTTTAGAGACTGTCCCGAATTTTCGTTTTCATTAGTTTGTTTTTCTGTTTCGATTTCTCTTTTCGAGAGTTTTGGTTTGGTTTCCCTCTATAGAGGCTAATAGATTGAAACGACGATAGAGGTTAATAGACGGACCATTTTAAATGATATTTAAAAAATTTGAATATGTAATTGCTAATGTGCAAAAAGAAAATAGTATTTTGACCAATATTTTCGAAAATCAATTTTACCATTAACTTAATTTAAAATTTATCAAGCTTGTGGATTTAGAGCTAATGAAAATTCTTCTCAACAAAGTAAAATATGTGAATATATTAATGATAGTTTATCCTCATGAACTTAACTCAGTTGATTGAGATAGTGCATAATATATGAAAAGTTCGAGGTTCAAATCCCGACAAAAAGAAAGCAAGTAGTTTAGCAATTGGACACTGAAGCACTTTGTTACAGACAGTAAATGTGAACTATGGTTCAGATGATAATAAAGAAGTCATACAGAATCCACTATGTGCTATGTCAGCAAATCTCTATCATTATTTTATTCTCTTATTTGCAGGGTATTCAGTGGGTCCAAGCTGAATCACACAGAATCAATGTATAGCAGAAACAATTGGGGATACAATACAAACTATGCTAGTTATGTGCATTAATTTAAGCCGTTTAAAAATAGTTAAACTGGGGCAAGGGTTATATCCAACGGCATACAAGTGTAAATGTGAGATTATGCATGTAAGTGCAAACAAGTTTGTGCAAAGTAGCAAAGGTACAAACATCAAACTTTCAAAGCATGCAACAAAACAAACAAGCATAATATATGTCGTACAAAAGGATTGGATTGCATATAAAAGGCCCTGTGGTTTTTCATCATAGCATGGTGATCTTGCATCTGTACTTTGTACTGAACAACATTAATTCCAAAACTCTTACCTGTTGGCTAGTTGTGCTCCTTCAATTATTGTGGTTTTGTTTTGTTTTACCCCAAGGTTAAATAGGTCATCACTGACTACTTTTTTTTTTTTTTTTTTTACGTGGT
>Ga0228711_1012521_pt1 | contig 10349 bp, 3 predicted proteins | sample MedpolnodulmetaG_2_FD_177996 | JGI IMG/M metagenome (GOLD analysis project Ga0228711, IMG submission 177996) | Root nodule microbial communities from Medicago polymorpha collected in Santa Monica, California, United States - brown nodules | ecosystem: Host-associated > Plants > Roots > Nodule...
TTTTTTTTTTTTGTGGTCGGGATTCGAACCACAGATCTTCTATATATTATGCATTATCTTTACCAACTGAGCCAAGTGTCTTGTTTAAAAAGAGGACTTTCAGCTTATAATATCAAACTCGATAGTTTAAACTAGGAACTGCACACATGCTCCCTAGACCTCAGTTGTTCCAGCTAATGATGCTGGTGTCTCCAAACATGCGTGGGGCTCAAATTTTCCATGTTGAATGTCAAAGATATTACATGACCAAAAACACCTTGTAATCAAGGTAAAGGCAAATAGATCTACTCAAAGCAAAGCCCCAAATCAAAGCAAAATAAACTATCTTATCTTTTAACACTATGATTTTTAGAAGAAGGAAAATACCAACATGCATGGACAAAAAAAAAGGTTCAGAGTAGAACTTATCCGATTGTCAAATTAAATGTTATTTTTGACATACTTCTAACTATTTATTTAAGAGATGGGAATAATTTAAATGAATCCATCAAAATTAATAAAATCTATTGATTGTAATGTTATGTATAAAAAAAATTATGGAACGGATGAGTACTAGATAAAAATGATTTGGAGGATGTTAAAAGATATCCAACCGGTCTTAAAAAATAAAATCTCATCATTCATTTAAAGTAATTATATTATTAATTTACAGAGAATTTTTTTAGATGTTATGTTCGATGGGAAGATAAATAAAGTATGACAATTATCTAACTCATGAATTAAACTCGAACTTTTCAAAAGGATTGATATTTTGTGAAACTCATTAATTAATTAATGGAGATTTGTTGCAAAAGTAGAATTTTATGCTAAAAATATCAATACCAGTTCCAAAGGGGCATGTTTGATTGCCTGCATGATGGCATTTTTGTAATAGCTCTATCTGAACGTTAAAAAGAAAAAAAGCTTAAATGCATTTTTAGTCCATCTATTTTTAATTTTGTTAACTTTTGATACCTCTATTTTTAAAACCACTTTTTTGATCCATCTATTTTGAAAGTCAACGAAATTTTTTAGTCCCCATTCTCTTTAATTTGGATGATGTGACACGCTCATTAATAATGTGGATTCTACGTAACATTGCTGACATGGAAACTTTGTCGTACTTTCATTTCCATGTCATTAATATTAAAATTAAAATGAAATTGAAAAATTTAATAATTATAATTTTAAAAAAATCTGAAAAACAAATTTGAAATTCAAATGTCTAAATTGAAGAACCTAATTTTGCAAAATCTTCAAATTGAATTTTCTTCGTAAATTGAATATGCATCCTTAATGGGGGGCAACTATCAAAAGGAGAGGTTGGCCAATTGATCCTTAAAGGTGGAAGTTCAATTCCCACGACATAGTTTTTTAATCTTATTTCTTAGATGTATTTGCACGAGAAAAGGTCTACAAAACACAAATTGAACTTGAACAATTCTCATTGTTCATACTGTTAGTAGCTACAGTTCTATGTAATGTAACTGTAAACTTAAAAATAGAGACTAAATTGCATAGTTTTTTAATCTAATTTTGTAGTTGTATTTGCATGAGAAAAATTCCACAGAACACAAACCAAAGCTGAACAATAGAAGTGGTGGTTGGAGGATCGGAGATATGGCAAGAGGTTGTTGAGATTGCATCAAATTATAATTTAGAAAGGAAAAATGGATGATGTTTTTTCCACCGGGAAGGAAGAAGGAGGAACGATGGATGCCTGATTAAATTTAGAAAGGAAATTCAGTTTGGGGATTTTGCAAAATTAGGGTTCTTTAATTTAGACATTTGATTTTTAAATTTTGTTTTCAAATTATTTATAAATTATAATTATTAAACTTTTCAATTTAATTTTAATATTAATGACTTGGAAATGAAAGTATGATGAAGCTTCCTTGTTAGCAATGTCACGTATGATCCACATTATTAATGAGCGTGCCACATCATCCAAAGAGAAGGGGGATTAAAAAATTTCGTTGACTTTCAAAATAAAGGGACCAAAAAAAGTGGTTTTAAAAATAGAGGTATCAAAAGTTAACAAAATTGGAAATAGTGGGATCAAAATTGCATTTAAGTCAAATAAAAAAAGAAAGAAAAAAATTTGGAACTTTTTTTTTTCTTCAAAAAAAGAAAGAAAAAAAAGTTCCAAAGGGGCATCAATAGCATAGTATCCACGCCTCTTCAGAAATCAATAATCCAGAGAATTTTATTTCAAAAAATAAATAAAATATTGAGGATTCTCCGAAAACAATACACATTTATTCGTCATATAAATACCAACAATGTTTTCTTTTACGAGTAAAAGTTTAGGTGAGATTGGGTTTAGATGGCTAACTAGGATTAGAGCAGACCTCAGAGTGCCAATTGAACCAAATTTCATTAGTTTTAAATATCAAATAGATTATTAAGATGGTATTAACATCTCAAATATAATTTGAAATACCAAGAGTAACAGATTTCGTATTCAAAATTTACATCAATTTTTGTTCTAAACCAAGCATATGACTTAATTGACGCCAGACACTTGATGATATGAATTATTATTCTTATTCATCTTTTCTAGAAATCAATCATAACTTGGTAAAAAATAATTCAATCATAATAATTATTCTTTGCATTCTTAAAAAAAAAAAGTAAAATGTCAAATGTATTTGGTCCATGTTCAAACTAAATACATTTGACATTCTGATTATATTTAAGATCAGGGAAAGTGTGATGTACAACTTTCAAAACCTGAAGTATTACACATTTTTAACTCTTTACATAAACGGATTTTTTTTTCTTCATATGTTCTATCCTTCATAGATATATTGTTATTTGAGATTTCCTGACACTAAATTGTAGACACTTTAATAATAGTCTATGATAATTTGATTCAACCTATGATTTTTAAATGAAAATATAATTCCTACATTGTTAAGAGAGAATAAATCATTTGCAAGAGATTTTATCAACAATGATAACTAAAACATTGAAGTACTTGGACATGAATTAGTCAGCAACCACAAACCATTAAGTTTAGGACCTTTTCATAACTTGACTTAAGAGAGTGTGTTTCCTAATTATATTCAATTAAACTTTATCCAATTTCTATACATAGTAAACAATAGTCATTTGAAACTTAAGAGTAGCAATAATAAGGCTCTATATTTTTTTATTAACATAAACAAAGTTTGATTAGATTATCATATCTATAGATGAGTCCTTTTCCATGATAATGTCAAAAGAACCGACTATACTCCGAAGTTCAAACCAAATCTAAAAGGTTAATTGAAAAACTAAATTGTAAATCAAGATCTGAAACATCATTAATGACCCGATATATTTTCAAATCTTACTATAATTTGTATGATACATGGTGAAATAATTCAAGATTCAAGTTGTTATACATCTCCAAAATGCGCACAACAATTTGCAGCAATTGAATCCAGTAAAAAAAAACTCTTCCATCAGTCTAAGACATTCAACATCTGCAAGATCCAAAAACGACCATGCCCATTTATGCTAATTATGAGTTTGTGATCTCATGTAACCACAATGAGGTTGTTATTTTCCAAAACATGATTAATCACCGTTGTCTCATGTAATGACCATGCCCATTTATCATGTCTTCAATAAATTGATCAATTTTGGGTTTAATTTATGGGTTATTTGATATGAAGCTACTACTCAAATTCAATGTAAAAAATACACTTATAAAATTAATTTCTTTGGGGTTTTTGGTTCGTTTTTCAAGGATAAGAGTTTGATTGAAAGGAGGTTGAAGGAGTTTGAGTATGCTATGGAGTGTATTTTACAGAATTTGGAAGAGAATAGTAATATGGAGAGTGGTGATGGTGATAAGTTTGTTGGTTGAAATTTTTCAGATCTTGAAGTTGGAAGATGAGAGTGAGGGGGAGTGGGGTTGGTGGCGGGGGAGAAAACCAAGAATGGTGTTATTTTGGGAGGAGAGATATTCACCGTCAAGACATAAACCCTAGTAGAACATTCATGGTGCAAGGACCAAGTTTTCCACGGTGAGAAAAGAAACGCGAAAGAAAACATGATAGTATTATGGTGAAAAGAGAAATTGTGTTGCAGAAATTGGAAGATAAGGGCTTGATATTTATAAGACAAGGTTTACATCAAGACACATATTACAAGGTTAAATGCATTTATTATTATCACCGACCAAATCAAAGGAACGGTCAAAGTTGTTTTTTTTTTTTGTCAAAATAAAAAACATTAGTGTGTAATCTTAACAATTAATTATGTCCATAAAAAACAATTGCTTGTGATTTATTTTTATCGGTTTTCTGTCATGTGCAAATTTGCACATGTTAAGAAATTTAAAATTGTAATTTTGCATTGGAACTTGAACATTTTGTATTAAATATATAACATTTTGTTAAATAATTGTTGGTTTCAATAAAAACTTACTACTTTTAGTTATCTTAACATGTGTAATATTGCACATGTTAGACAAACCATATTTTTATAGCTTCTCAAATAAATAAATCTTATAATAAAATATATTTACAAACACTCGTTGCTATTTACTAATTGTAATTAACTCAGTTGGTAAGAACAATACATAATATATTCAAGGTCCGAGGTTCGAACCCCGGACACCATAAAAAAATTGTAAGATGCCAAAAGAATATTATTCTTCATTCCCCTAGATTCACTAGCATAAGATTAGTTTACGAGTAAAATTTGATAAACTATGGCAAGATTTATTGCTTTATAGCTTTCTTCTCCCTGTTTTAACAGGAGTCAAGTATTCAACAAGAAAGAGAAGAAAAAAGAAAGATATTATATTTTGAGTCAAAATTTAACATCAAAATTTGATAATAATAGTTTATATGGTTTACACTTAAAACAATTTAAATTTTTTATTAATCATGCTCAGTAATTGGTTGATGCTTTCTTCATTAATCTTTTACTCAACACAATTAATAACGATTCTAAATATTATTAACCACAATTTCCAAGTTTATCTTTAAACACAATGAAAATCGTATATTACAATTTGATGATTAATGAATATATTTATGTATACTTTTTTTTTGGAGAGATATTTATGTATACTTGAATGTCTAAAATTTACGGTTCAGGTAGTGCAAAATCGTAGTTAGTTGTGTTTAGTTGATCGTTAGTGAGCTGATACACTTTGTTATATTTATTAACAATCTATTAAATACTTGGTAAAAAAAAAAATCTATTAAATATATAAATGACCACATATTTAAATTGTGTTAAGCATCTAAATTTTTGCCAAATATTGATGGAAATGTCAAAATAATACAGTTAACAAATAATACCAAGTTCAACTAAGTTTTATCAAATTGGTAATTTTTTCTTTGTCAAAGAAAATAATCGATAAATTTTGTTACTGTTAATTACTTCCTCCGTCCTAAAATAACTGTTTAATTAAATTATTTCTAAAATTACATGTATAATTGATTTGGATTTTTTGACAATGTAATAATTGTTTACATTGCCAATGTATCAAATTTATACTCGAGTTAAAATTATGTTTTTTTATTAACAAATATAAAATTATGTTAGTTTTTCTCATACAAGAATTTGAACATGCCAAGTGATGAATGGTTTCTCAAATTGATTTCAATTGTTTTTAAATAACAATTCATATAATCTAAATATTAAAACAACATACGAAATTGGATCCAAATATTTACACTTAGAGTGTGTTTGTTTCATGGTTTCAAAATTTAAACTCGATCTTTTATAAAACTGAAAGTGACATTCTTATTCCTTTCAACCATGGACGGTAGACCAAGATCTTTCAACACTACATGTGCTCCCAATATGTTGCTAATGAAATATTGGATGGTCTGTGAAACATTATTGTTGTAGAAGATTTATAACTTAGGAATGCTAATTCCATGCCCCGATGCTGCTTCATACGTCGTCAAAATATTCTTACCTAGCCAACGATGCTCATTGCAAAACGACTACATTCAGATATAACCAAGAGGAATTGACAAACAAGACTCTCACGAAATGGACTAGGGCGATGCTCATTTGGCGATGATCAATCTATCTGGGATTGCGTCGTGGCTCAATCAGAGAACCCAAGGAGAGAAGACATATAATGCGACAGTGAGCTGGGTGCAATGGTTTTGGGAGAGCGATAGTTGTTGTTCACAGTCGGACTAGTACTCACATTAGGAGAAAGAGAACGAATTAGATCATGCGAGTGATGTGGATGAAGAAAGACAGAGTCCCAACCAATGGAGATGAGGCCGGAAGGATGGTCGACAACAAAAAGGGTGGCCAGCAAAGTCAGTATCGATCTACTCTAAGCAAAATATAATATATACATGAGTTTACAGAAACATTAGTTATTATGAGTTTATACATGAGCAGAATATAATAATATATATACATGTTCAACTAGCAGAATAACTAAAACATACTTAGGTAAAATAGTTATAGAGGAAAGCAAAACATAATACATACACGAGTTTACAAAAAGCAAAGGAGTCCCAAAACACTAGAAAACCAAGGTTTAAGTCTGCTTGCTTAAGTCCTCCAAAGATTTCTTTAATTTATCCCTTTCATCTTTAAGACTATTTGTCAATTTTTTCAACTCAGCAATCTCTTCAACAAAAGCTTTGTTTTCCTTTTCAATATCGCTAAACTTTTTCCCAATGACACGAAGAAAAAAGGTCGTACGAATGCAATCCTCCAGGCTGGTTTGGAGTGCCTTTTCAAATCCCAACTCCTTAACTTTTTCATGATACTTTTCCATACTGAAATGCTTGTCAATAAGGTCTCCAAGTGGAAAATCGTCATGCCAGATTAACGATGCATCATCATCACCACTACCGCCGATCTCAGTAAAAAATGATGTCCACATATCATCCATGCCCACACCTCCAGAAGAACTAGGCAGATTCCTTCTAGAATATTGCACAGGAGACACAGTTGATGCACTTGAAACCTCCGGTCGATGACGCTTGAGGGGTGTGGCCTGGAAATCATTGGTTGGAGCTTCTTGTGGAGAGATCCTTATAAGATCATCCATTCTCCTATTTTTTCCGTGATACACACGTAACTCTTTCCTAGACATCTTTCACAAACACCGTGGTTGTTCTTCCTGAAAAAACAAATTGAAAGCCAAGTTAGAAGTACAAAGCAAAAGACATTGATATCCATTGTCCAACACAAATTCTAATCATTTCCATGATACGTTAGGCATACCACTAACAAGGAATTAAAAGGCTACACAAAAAATAAAGACGACTTTGAATTGAAAGCACACTTCTTCTTTTGACTGAAATATTCCTCATGATTCATTTTTTTAACGGCAAATTTTATTAAAACATTCAAACTTTGGTACAAGGAGCACCATGTTAATGCAAACAGAGAGCACACCACTAGGGAAAAAGCTATACCAAGAGCAGCTAAAACACAACAGACCCCTACATATTGGACCCCTAACTTTAGTAGGTATCACAAAGCAGAGGCTCATAGACCATATCAGCCGAAAAACAAATGACAGTACACAGAATTACAATTCAAGCCACACCAGTAGACACTAAAAACCCCCCGAACGGAATGTAGAAAATCGATCATAGCACTGCCACCGAATTGGGATCTCGCCAGTAAAATACATTATCTCCCGTATAAACTTATTGGATCCCAAGACCATTCATAAAGTAAACACGGACTCTTAGCCATTATCCCTAAAAGCATCGCCATGACAAAACCTTGAATTTATCCACAACTTGATAAGCCATAACGACACAATTATTGAACAATCTATCATTCCTAACTTTCCTTATCAACCAAATAGTTGCGTGCTAAATATTTCAAATGACTTCTAGCTTTCTTGCCATTAAAACTGCTGATTAGAATAGCAATCAGAGAGAACAAGTTGGGAGTGGTTACCAATATAAATCCCTTACCATCGGAAAACAGCAAAGCAAATGTCAAAAGCCACATCCAAGTGCATAAAAACACAATAATTACCAATATAATTCCTCATGATTCATTTTCCATATACAACACAAAGGAATTACTCACTCCAAGATGATTTTAATTAAATTCCTCAATAGTTTATTAACAAAGGATTTAAAGCACTTGACAATCATCAATGGAAAACTAAAATCACCCATAAGGCCATGACAACATTTAATACTCATATAATGCCAATTATAATAAAAAGAAAAGAAAAAAAAGGTAACAATTAGGTAAAGGAAACAAATTTGACAAACAAGTAGGCATTGCCAATTTGCCACACAAAACATGTTTTTTTTTAGGAAAACATTATAATGCACAAACCATGATCCTTAAGTCACAATGGTCCATTTCATCTAACTACTCAATTTTACAAACACATGAAACCTCAATTGGTGGAATTACATGCATAAAACTGATTCTTACATGCATTGATTTTTTTGAAGGGATCTTCCACGCATGCATTGATCTTAAGAGCAAAAAATGCATAATTTCATTAGTACACATGCATGTAAAGCTATCAACTCCAAAACAAACACATGCAAGCACATAGTTCTAATTTTAGATGATGTTCTCACATCTAAAGTAGAAATCTTAGACAGGACTCACCAAACTTAAAGGAGAAGATGATGATGATGATGATGATGTTGGTTTCTCTAATTCAAGCTGAGCATGAGACTGTTTTGTGTCTCTTTCTTTGTTTTGCAGAGAGACATTGTTGGTGTATGTCTCGAGAGTGAGTGTGAGGGAGTAGTAGAATGAAGTGGAATATATTAAATGAAATATTTTTCCCATTTTACCCTCAAGAGTATAATTAATATCTACCCCTATCCTAAGGCTTCTAGTTCTACTAAAGTCATGGATGGATATTTGTTGGATTCTCTATCCATGCTGACATTCATTAACAAACTAAATATAGTAATTTTTTTTTTTATAGCACGATCATATTTTCAATTTAATAATTTACGAATATTATGATATTTAAAACCAAATGTTGATTGATTTGTCTCATAGAATCACGCACCAAGGATCACATTAAAGGAGATTCTCAACTAAAGGAAATTCAGATTTGTGCATAGAAAGAATGGAATGTTCGGGTAATATATAGAAAGAATGCATTGATAAACAAATTGAAATGGAGTAATTCATCAAATTGGTCGTGTCTTTGTACCAAATTCTCAATTTAGTCATTGACTTCATTAATAACTCAAAATAGTCTCTATCTTTGTCAAGTTAGTTTTGTTCAACACCGAATCAGCCGGGCCTGCGTCCTCCAACTCCAAATCAGCCTTGATTGGAGCTAAAAATGACGATTTTATTCTATTTTTTATAGACGTTTGACAAAGACAAGAATCATTTTGAGTTATTAATAGAGTCAAAGACCAAATTAAGAATTTGGCACAAAGACAATGACCAATTTGATGGTTTACTTAATTGAAATGAGAGACCAAAATTATGCAATTAAAAATAATGGGATTAAAATGCTAATGGAGATGAGGGTGAAAGGATGGCCGATAATAGAATGGGTGGCCGAGCACTGATACATGTACAATCATAGGTAGCAAACCACCTTGTACACCTCCCATTTAACATTTTTTATTAATTGTATTAGGAGGGTAATTTTGTCAATTTACACACTTTTCCTTCACTCTCTCACACATTCATTTACTTCCAGCAGCACCACCACCACCACCAAGCCTCTTCTTCCTTCTCTCACCGACCGCATTCGTCACCGCCACCGTCGCCAGCGTCAACCTCGCCTTCCTTCACTCTTCTTCCTTCACCCTCTCACACGATCTCTTTTTAGTGTAACCCAACACAGAACACGCTCCCCTTCTTTCTTCTCCCACGTCCCACCACACCTCAGCCGTCACTTCCACCACCACTGTTGTGCGCCACCACACCAATCGTTCTCACTCTTTCAATTCCAAATTCTGTTGTAACATCAGCAACTCAAATTTCACAACAATGCATTTTTCTTCACTTTCACATCATCAACAACAAAACCCATTCTAATTCTCCATAAATCAATCCAAATACTTCATCTCTCTATCATGAATGCTTTGTTGAGAGGCTTTGGTGAGGTCTGTTGACAGAGAGAAGAGGAAACAACTTGAGAGAGAGAAGAGGTGGATCAGTGGATGAAAGTGATGGAGGAAGAGTTTTTTTTGTGGGACCCACTTGGACAGATGACAGTGTTTGATTGGATAATAAAGGGTGTTTATAAAGTGGTATGAAAAAAGGCAAATTCTAGGATACACTCAACATATTTGAGTGTATTGGTACACTCATTCTTTAACTTAATAACTAAATGAGTTGTTTTTTTGAAGAAAAATATATTTTTTTATCACTTATAATTATAATAACTAAATCTTATTCATCAAAAGTGTCAACGAAATAAA
>Ga0228711_1012522_pt1 | contig 10348 bp, 7 predicted proteins | sample MedpolnodulmetaG_2_FD_177996 | JGI IMG/M metagenome (GOLD analysis project Ga0228711, IMG submission 177996) | Root nodule microbial communities from Medicago polymorpha collected in Santa Monica, California, United States - brown nodules | ecosystem: Host-associated > Plants > Roots > Nodule...
CAACCACCAAATAATCATCTGTTGATGGGTCATACCCAAAACCATATAGATAACATGATTTCAAACCTAAATAGGAACCTTTAGGAGACAAAGGTATTTGTTTGTGAGCTCTAGTGGTTGGATTCCATAGGTAGAATTTTGAAGCATGGTGCAAAAATATAAACCCTCTACATGAACATTTAGATTCAATAAAGTAAAAATTTCGGGGACGGCGATGAGGATCAGGACGTGGACGCATAAAATTAATGTTCAGTGAAGTAGAAGTATAATAATTTCTAAGTGATGTTTCAAAATTGATAAACCGAGTTTCAAGGTCTGGATCTGATATGAAGAGAATTCTAGAACTGTGTGCGGCAGTAATTTCAAAATGTGAAATTGCAAAGTGAGTTTGAGAGATAAGAGAAAACCATAACTTACAAACACACTTGAAACGTAAAACAGACATGACTGGTAACCTCAGCAGAATTAGGAAGATCAAGTCATGAGACATGTACTGTGGATTCTTCTCCATGAGACTTCCGAATTGTCTGTTACAATTTCGATCCAATTTGATCCCAACTCTATATTGTGTTGCTTACGTTACGAATAGTGAACTGTAATCATGATCATGTTTTTAAATATATATTTTTGTTAACATTTCATTAAAGTCATCGATTAATGTGCACAATGAAACGGTGCAACCAATGAGGAAATTCATGAACCTTTCTGAGATAAAAGGGAAGAAATAAATGAGAGCAATGAAAAATATTCAACATTTTGTTAAAAAATCAAATATTCAGCATATAAATAATATATCCATTTATAATATATTTATCATTCAAGTGAGTATTTCACGTAAAATATATATTAAATTCTTAGTTAAGGTAACTAAATATAAAAGGTAGTTTTGGAATTAGAAAAAAAAATTAATGTAATTCCTTCTTTCATTAAAAAAAACTATATATTACGTAATACAAATCTGTAAATTTGTGTATACTGTGAACATTCAAAGGATTCAAACAAATTCAAATGGAAAAATAACTAATATCTTTATTGTGTAATTAAAAAATAGTTTAAAATTGTTCTAAGTAGAATAAAAGAATAAAAGGTAATTTCCATATTAGAAAAATATCAAATCCGATTTAACTTGTCTAAAAAAAATCAAATCCGATTTTATTTTTATTTTAAGTGTTTAATAAATTATTAATTGTATAGTATTAAATGTGAACTTTTTATTAAATTCTTAATATAAGGAAATTTAAATATAAAATAGTAATTTCAAAATTAGAAGAAAAAATTAATTGTACTCGATTTTGCTATAACATATATAGTAAAAACATTCGATTTTTTTTTTTTTGACGTTGAAAACATTCAATTTAGACAAATAAAAATGGGGGAAATAACTAATATCATAATTGTAAAAAACAACTAATATCATAAATAACTTAAAAGGGAACAAGGGAGTTCTGTTTAAATTTCCTTTTTTATTGTTATGCTATTTAGAATTTATTTTAAGAGTAAATTACACTTACCTCCCCTCCAAGATGCTTGAATTACACACCTCTTCCCTCTTATGTTAAAACATACACTCTCCTCCCCTCTTATTCAAAATATATTAGAAAACTTTTCATTCCCCTCTCTAAGAGAAGCTTGAATTACATTATATTCCCCTCCCCTCTTATGTTAAAATCTACACTTTACTTCCTCAATATTTATTTTTATTTCTAATAATGCAGCAAAAGAATAATAATTTAACACCCTTCGGAAAAAAAATATAGTATTACGGGTCTATTTTAATATAATCAAAAATTGAATACATATTTTTCGCTATTTTTTATCCACAATTTCATTAACATGTAGGTTTAAACCCTATTATATAATATGAAAAAACCTAAAATAAAATTAAAATATGTGAAAAATTACTAAAGACAATAAAACATGGTTATTTAAAAGTTAATTTTATACTCTAAATTATAAAATAAATAGAAAAATATTTAAAGTTTTATACTCTAAATTAACCACAAGCTGAACCTTGGTTATATGAGATTGGACTTAAAGTTTTGTATTAAGCTATTTTAGGTATGGGTTCTACGATGATTACACATGCTAAATTGATATAAGCAAGATTTGAGTAGAGAAGTTCAGGCTTTGCAGAAAGAAGAACTTGTAAGCTGAGAATAGGCTTTTTGCAAATCTGCCGGAAGTGATTTTCGGTGAGTTCATATTGGATAGAATTCCCACCTGGAAGGCAATAAACCATAGGCTAATAGAACCATCCTCTTAAACCCTTGGTAAGGTAGACAAGATAGAGTTGCCTGTTTGTAGAACTACTAAGAGTGAAAAGACGGTGTGCTATGAATCTCCTAAGATTCATAGATGGGCCGACCTAATGGAACATTAGCCTTCATTGCCTTGGGAAAAACAGGAACGCCAATTTAAGTTTATGTTTCCATTACATTTGAATTAGCAAGACCCCACACATAAGGATCACCGTGCGATCAGCAGGTGCAGTTAGTCATTCGAGGGATAGACCTACAATCATTTGGGATAGGAAGACCCCACACGTAAGGATCACCGTGTAATCAGCAGGTGCAACTTGACGATCGACGACCTCATCACTTGTATAGTCTACCTAAGATAAATAAACACGACATTACTGTTATTTAATATTGAACAATATAAACAAAGGGGACTCTAGAGCCGTCAAAATGGGCTGGGCCGTATGGGCCGGCCCGTTTAGCCTAAATAACTATAGGGCTTGGGCCTTAAATATTGAGCCCGAATTTTAGTAGGGCTTTTTAGCCCGGCCCTAAAAAGTCCGGTACCCGTTAGCCCGCATAACAAAAAAAATCCTATAAATTATATACATTTTCAAATAATTCTTTACTTAGTTGATTATCAAAGTAAAAAATAAAAGTGAAAATTCAATGAATTAACACAAATATAAATGTACTATAAAATTATATTTGCTTGTTTCGTTATTTATAATTTTAAAGATCAAATATATAAATATCTATAACCATAACATATTTAATTTATTTAAAATTGCTTTCCTCGCCATTTTAGTTTACGACATTTGTAGGAAAAATATTTAAAATTTATTTTTGTGTTAGACATTATTTAAACATATTAAAAATATTATTTATAATAAAAATTTATAGGAGTTTTATAGTACTTTTTTTAAATAAAAAAATGTAAATTTTAATACGGGTCGGCTCGTTTAGCCCGCGGCCCATGTAGGGCTGGGCTCGGGTAGTATATTTCAAGCCCGTTTTTCAACGGGGCTTTTTGACCCGGCCCGATAAAGCCCGAAGCCCGTTAGGGCCGGCCCTAAACGGGTCGGGCCGCCCGTTTTGAAAGCTCTAGGGGACTCGAAGAATCCTAACCGCTGCTTACTTTTCTGCAACGAAAAACAGGTAAACTTTCTCTGTTACAAACAGATAAAAATTGCAACTCTCTAACTCTTAACTTTTATATCGTCAAACTTACAAAAATAAGTAACGCGAATTGTTTGGATGAAACGACAATCCTCGTGGATATGATACTCTACTTATCACTTTATTACTTGTTAAACGATTTGGTACACTTGCCATATCTGACCATCAAACGCATTCCTCGTTTTTCCTTTGCTTGGAGTCTAGTATAGGCTCTGATTATGATTGTTGGGATTCTATGTTTATTTACCTTTGAGATTATGTTAAGACCATATTGTTTATGTATTATGAGACCTGAGATAGGTTGTTGAGATTTTGTGATTCATGCAATTTGAGATTCTAGATGTATCTGAAATATTGGAGATGTTGTTTTTATTTCGCTGCGAGATTTATGAAAACCAAATTATGCATGTTTTTGAGAAAATGATGACGTAACATCTTGAACACTTTTGATTAAATGATTTATTTGCATTAAATATTGCTTGTGGGGTTCAAGAGTGTTACATATCCACCCTTAACCTAAGACACTTTACAACCCTGGAATACCTAAAAGTGTGTATATTATTTGATCTTGACTGTCTGTTAAAAATTGTCTCAAATTTACAGCAAGGTATATTCATGCGACGACTGGAGTTGACAGATGTCGTGACCAACGCTATTAGCTTTAGGAGATACATATGTGTATCCTGGAAAAGAACGTGGTTGAATATATGAGCCATCTTCTCCAAGCCTGTCCTGCTTGAGTGTAACGAGGTAAGTAAGCCAATGTTATGAATGTGATGAATGATGATCTAAGAAACTCTTCGGAAAGGTATGTTTTTCATGAAAAAATGCAAAGAATAAAATTAGTTTTTCTTTCGTTACTTGAAGACAAACAATAGTTTAAGTTTGGAGTTGTGATGATAGGTCATCTTATGTTATTCTTAGCATGTTTTTCAATCATTTTCAGTAGGTATTACATCTAGAAAAGCGGAGTATTGGAGCAATTGCTTATGATTTTGGGACATTTGTAATGTTTTCTATATTTGAGTATGTAGTTCGATTCTTCCCAAAACATATTAAATCTAGGGTGTTTTGATGTAATTCACAAAGAAATCATGCAAATCGGCAAAGTAAGACATCTGAAGTTTTCTGAGGACTTTGGAAAGATCAACAATGAAGATTCAAGTGACCACAGGAGACATTAAAGAGGGAGGAATTTTTTTCCGAGGTCCGAAGACATCTTATATGAAAGGAAACACCCAAAAGACAAAGAAACAAACATTTCAGCACCAGGACAACACTCACATGAGCCCATCGCACGTTTTTGGGCGCCCGTCGCATGATCTAGGCGCCTGACGAATGGATTTTCTCTCTCACATGCACCCGACAAATGATCTTAGGCGCCCCACGCGTGTGTCTTGCGGGCCAATACTAAATTTTTTTCCTTTTTTTGTTGCAAATGCTTGGTTTTTAAGCTTAACTTTAGGTGGAAACTCTCCCTATAAATATCACATTCCTTACTCACAATTTCTCATTATTAACGAAGCGGTTCAAGAGGAAGGCAAGCTCCAGGAGCTTCAAGGGAGGAGTCTCGCTCCTTACTCCATGTTTCTATTTCGTGTATAGTCTGGTGTTGAAAACACTTGTTTCTTCGCCTTTTTGGGTGTTTGCTTCTATGTAAGATGTCTTGGAACTTTGGAACATAATTCCTCCCTCTGTAATGTCTTATGTGGCCTCTTGAATCTTCATTCTTCATCTTCCCAGAGACTTCACAAATCTTCAGATGTCTTGCTTTACCGATATGCATAATTTCTTTGTGAATTACAACAAAACACCCTAAAATTGGTATGTTTCGGCAATAATAGAATTATAGACTCAAATATAGAATACATTACAAATGTCCCAAAATCATAAGCAATTTTTCTAATACTCATCTATTCGGCTTGTAAATCCTATTGAAAATGACTGAAAAACATGCTAATAATAACGTAAGATGACCTACCATCAACTACCATGATGAAAATTTAGGAAAGCCAACTTAAGTCTATGTTTTAATTACCTCTGAGAGAGTAAGGCCCCACACTAATGATCCTTACGAAGTTGGCGGATCCTATAGGTTTGATAAACCTATATCTTAGAGCGTGTATAACCTTCTTGTGATCAGCAGGTGCAACTCGATAGCTGGAGGGGAATGAGCCCATATCTATGAGAGAGTAAGACCTCACACGTAAAGATCACTGTGTGATCAGCAGGTGCAACTTGACAGCTGATAGGTAGTACGACCCCACGAATAATAACATAAATAAAACTTGACTATTATGTAATTCCAAATATTAAATAGAGTGAATTCGAAGAATCCTAACTGCCACTAACATTATGCAATCAAAATAGGTAAACTTTGCTTTGTTGCAAACAGATTTTCTAAAAAAACTCTAAACCTTATCTCTTTTATTTTATTTTGTTTCCGAATAAGTAATGCAAATTGTTTGGTTGAAATGACTATCTATGTGGATACGATACTCTACTTATCACTTTATTACTTCGTAAATGATTTGGTACACTTGCCTAATCTGACCATCAGGTGTTAACTTCGTTGGAACGTCCTATATTCCTTCCATGTCATTTTGTACTTGCTTACAAAAAAAGTATTATTTCCCTAATTCATTTTTTTAAGAGGCTTATTTTCCTAATTCACTAGTTTAGAGCTCTGGCGTTGCTCGGGCAGAAATTAAATAAGTTTATAAGTTTGTGTGCACGAATACATGTGTAAGTATATTAAATTAAATTTATTTAAATTTAAAATTATAATAATATTTTAAAAATAAATATAAATTGTGAGATGAATGTCCAATGCAAGAATAAAAAAGTGTAACAAAATCAATAATGAGTTAGTCCAAGTGGTAAGAGTTTTGGGTCCCTTTAAACATGTAGTCATGGGTTTGTTTCATGGCCCATGCGTATGAGAAAAAAATCGATTGAAAGGGAAGAACCCACCTTTTTGCCCCACCGATTCCTGACGAAGATTAGTCATCTCTATTGATGGTGGAATTTGTGAACCTCTATAATGGTTACCCAAAAAAAGTATAACAAATAAATAGACAAAAAACATATAAATTAACTCCTTAAAAAAATTATACGGCTTCACAATGGTTATAGTTTTATAAAATATTATATATTCATAGGAAGTTGGTTTAAATTATGGTTGTTATTAGAAATTAAGATCCTCCTTTGTCGCGTTGTCGCTGCCGTTTGGTAGGAACGAGGAGATTGGACATGTTCGGTTAATCTGGAATTGAAACTCGAATCTGGGGTTTTCGGATCTATTTGTTTTGATTCCAGATCTTTGCTCGTTGAGGTTCGTTTCTGCTGGTTTGGTGGTTCAAGTTGGTTCAGTTTGGACTCTGTTCGAGTATTCCGAGAGGTTTGGTGCAAGTTCCGTCGTTGGGGGTCCTCGGATCGCTGCTTTTCTGTTGCCTGGCCTTTGCGTTTTGTTTTTTCATTTTGTAGGTTTACTAGATTCTCTTTGTTGGCGGGTTGTTTTGTGAGATTTCTGACTTTTTGTTCTGTGTTTGTGTTCTCTTGTGCAGAGATTGGGGGAGCTTAGGTTTTGGCTTTGCTGTGGTTCAGTTACAATAACCCGAAAGAGTTTGGTTCGGTTACAATAATCCAGAAGGGTCTGGTTCTATAAACCCGAAAGGGTCTGATTACCATCGTATTGGACTCATCCCTCGATCTGAGTTCTTACACGTTAATGCTCGAAAGGGTTGTTATGCTTGCTGGTGTTTAGGAAGTTGTTGGGCACTTGGATTTTGTTACCGTGTTGGCGGTCAATCCATTCGCCATATTTAAACCTTAATTCTTCCTTTGCAATGTCCACTTTTCATACTTTTTTTGTAACTTGGTTTCGAGCCCTTACGTGGGTTTGCTGGGTTGCACCTGTGATAAGTTAATTATTGTTAGGATAGATTAGGGTTGGTCCACATGATATGATTTTTTATGATGTATCCCCTTTTGGGTTTTACCTGGCTCAGGTTTAATGTCCCCCCAGTCTCTAAAAATAAAAATATATTTTTTATCTCATAACATATTACATCAATTAACGCATATTAATTTTTTTTTTACAATAACATAGATTGATATTTTGTAACATTGTCGCTTTACACATTGCATTGAATTTTGATCCCCTATAATATCACCCACAAAAAAATTAAATAAATATTACCATAAAAAATAATTAAGTTTTTTATGCATGCTCTATCATCCATAAAAACCACATCGATTAAATATATGTGATCTTTTTAAAATTCAGCATTCTTCATATTTTAATGATCCTAATATTGAGTCTCGATATTTTATATTTATAGTGTGAATAATGTTAATAAGGTTTCTGCAAAAAATCAATAGTATATGAAAAAGTGTATGAAAAAAATTATAAAACTGATATTTGTCAAACCTGAAAAATGAGAAAGGTTAGTTTCAAAGGTGTAATTCTACTTGTGCTAAAATCATGTGAATACCAACACCAACACAAATCTTCTTCTCCTGGAGCATCAACACATATTTTCCCCAAATTAATCTTCCATACCCTCTCTCTTTAGAGCACCAACACCAACATATATGCTTCAAATACACCTGGTTAATATATATAAAGCCAAAATACTTTCATTTTTCCATTTGTGATGACAAAAATTCACAGCAAATTCTCATACAATCAAATAAAATCTCTACCATGGAGTATTCAATTTCTTTTGCAATGGGCCTCAGATGCGATCTTCCATACCCACTCATTTGGTTTTTATTAATTTTTGTTTTTTCCAAGCGTTTCTTATCCTTTTCAGTTCTCCCTTCTTTTAATTCACCTTGACAACAGCACAAATTATAAAATAAAAGAAAATTTTTTTCTATGTCCAGCTTCATCGTTGCAAAGATGACCAAATTTGGAAGAAAAGAGATTTGAGCTACATCTACAGACGGCAATTGTTTCTCTCTTCTGCTTCTTATAAGCATTGAGTAACCGATTGAAGAGGAGATGAAAAGGAATAGTTAACAAAATGTTTACAGCATTAAGTCCCAACAGTTTACGTGGAAAAATAATTGACTTGTCATGTTTTGATTGATGAACAGCACCAATAGTATCTAAGGTACTGCATCTAAGTTTTCTCCTTGCAAAAAAACCCTTAATTTTGTAGTCCGAGTAATTAATATTTGAATTGGCATATGATGCTAAAAGATAAATAAATAACAAATAATTTAGGCAATTTAAAAAATTAGGTTTTAAAAATAAAATATAAGAAAAACCTTTAAAAGAAAAAAAAAATAATATATGTAGTTTGTTGAGACAATTATGTTACATAAAAAATAATAAATAAAATGTACCAAAAATTTGAAAAAATAAATAAATAAATTTATTGAAATAAACTATGATAAGTAAAATAAAACAACATTAAAAAATGGAAATAAAACAAAGGAATCTAGATTAATAGTTAAAGTTTGAATTGGAATGTCTCGTGAGCTTAACTTGGTTGGTAAGGACAATGCATAATATATGTAAGGTTCGAGGCTCGAACCCTAGATACCATAAAGAAAAGTTTGAATTGGAATATGATGCTAAAAGATAAATAAAAAGAAGTAACAATAATTTATGCAATTAGAAAAATTAGGTTTTAAAAGATAAGATATAACAAAAACATAACAAAAATATATAATATAATTAGTTTGTTGACATATTTATGCTACATAAAAAATAATGAATAAAATATTTAGAAAATTTAAACAATAATAAATTTATTTAACTAAAATGCATGATATTATAAAAACATTAAAAAAATGTACATTGATATATTTATATCAAATTAAAATAAATATTATTTAAAAATAAAACACTACAAGAAATCTGGTAATTTGCCAGGGGCAGAAGCCCTGGCAAAATGCAGAAAGCCTTGGCAAATGGACGTTTGCCAGAAGTTTTGCCAGGAGCAGAATCACCAGCAAATCTGCTCATCGCAAATGATCCTGCCAGGGGTTTAGCTCCTGGCAAATGCGCTCCTGGCACAGGCCCTGGCTCAACCCCTGGCAAATTGTGTCTGCATGATTGCAGGCTTTTCTAACGCATTCTGGTCAATGCAGGCTTTTGCAGATGATCACATCAATCATTTTCAAACCATGCCAGGGAAATTGCTAGGGATTAACCCCTGGCAAAATGTGTATGAATATTTTTAAAAAAAAACGTTTTTTAAATGTTTAAAAAATCAAAATATTAAAATTTAATAATTAAAATGATTTTAAAAAACATTTTAAAATTAACTTCAACAAATTATACAAATTAACTTCAACAAAACAAAAACACAAACCTAAATACATATTACAAAATTACAAGATATAAACAATAGTATAACATCATTCATTTATGAATAAAACAAATTATGGATAACGAAGACATCAAACATATTCAAAAAAAATTATATATGATTGCAACAACACAAATGTATGGGGACTATAGAATTCCATTGGTAAATAACAAAGTTGATTTATTAATTGAAATAGCTACAGAAAAAGGAAGAAAATATTAACTCAAAATCATTGTCTTTGGATGTGTACCGAATCAAGTGCTTCAACTCTTGAGTATTAGATGTCCGTATCAGTCCAAGCTTGAGAAGTAAAAAATGCGAAGATACCTAAATCATTCCATTAAAGACATAATGAATATCAAAGTATTCTACTACAAACCCACTTAGAATCAAACAGAGTCAGCACTAAAATCAAATGCTACTGAAAGACTTCAAAGATATGTGCTATTTTAATCCATTTAACAGAAATGCAGCCACTATCAACCTAATCTATATCAACCAAATTAAATGCAACATGCAAGTATTTGATTCCAAATTAAATGAAATTGGCAATGTCGCAACTACAATCTCTACCTCAACTATGTTTGATTCCACTACTTCAGATTG
>Ga0228711_1012525_pt1 | contig 10348 bp, 9 predicted proteins | sample MedpolnodulmetaG_2_FD_177996 | JGI IMG/M metagenome (GOLD analysis project Ga0228711, IMG submission 177996) | Root nodule microbial communities from Medicago polymorpha collected in Santa Monica, California, United States - brown nodules | ecosystem: Host-associated > Plants > Roots > Nodule...
GGACTGCAGACCTTGTCTTGCATCTAATCTAATTTATAATCTGTAAGTCGTCAATCTGAAGTAACTCTTTAATGTAAATGATCAACAAATTTGAAACTTTAAATATATTAAATATTCAATTTCCTTATGTGTAAGGTATGAATGCATGTTACAATATTTCTACTATAAACCAGACTTTGAGCTACTCCCGAAGTAGTAATGAATAACACATGAGGTAGCTTCTATGTATATTGCAAAATTTAGCTGATTCTGTCCATGCTTGCTAATTTGTTTTATATGCTTGCCTAAATATTAATCATGATATAGCAAGGAAACATATAAGTTTTTACGGATCAAAGATGCAATTTCCTCATATTAAAATTATTTTTCTAAGCAGGGCTGTGGCACCCCTTATTCAGGGTTTTGAAGATGCTGGGGATTTCACTGTATCAGAAAGATTGAAGACTAGTGTGCATGTTAACTTGGTTTTCTATCTAATCGTGGGATCCATTGGTCTTTTTGGAATTATTCTTCTCATTATGATGCACAGGACCTGGTTTGTTTCATCCCCCTAGCCTTACTTTTTGTAATTGTTGATTTTAGCTTGTTTTAATACGTTGTTAGCTCCAAGTTATTGCTTTTTAGAGTCTCTCGTCAAGATTATACAGTATCCTCAATGGCACACATGTAGACATGCTTTGTTATGACGTTTGACTGCATACTTTGTCATGATACGAGGGACTGATGTTTTGAAATTTGAGCCTGTGCCGATCAAACTCTCCCTCCCTCTGAGTGTGTGTGAATAATGAGATTTTTAAGAGACTTCTGTAAAATAGGTATCTGTCTGAATAAGCTTTGCATTTGCAAGTTCAGATTTCAATCTAACTTGTATAGTCTTTTGCCATATGCGCATTTACTCCGTGGCTAACACTGTTTCGAGAACGTTTCAAAAAACCCTCAACATAATACGACCAGGTTGGGGGGAGGGGGGGTGGGTATGATGTTCCAATAGTGTTGAGCCTCTTATCAGAAATGGACTAAATCGGAATATATTTTAACGGTGGAATGGAGAAGAATGATTCCCCCCATATACCCTCAAGTTTGAAACGAAGACAGATTGTGGTATTGAATGGAACGGGATCGAATGCTGTTCCGTTCAATTCTGTTCCAAACAATGGAACCTATTATGATTTCATTTTATTCCTTTCCCTTGCATCAAACCAATCATAACTGTATGCATGTGTCTCGATTAAGTGTGAGAACTAGGCTCATGGGATAAATAAATCACAAATCTAAATTGTATATGTAAGTCACGACTCTTCTTTCAATAGTCAGTGGCTTGTATGATTTGTCGAGTCATGCACTCATAAACATCTCTGCTCATTTCCCAACTATTTGTCTATTTTTTGTCATGGTTGACAAGTTAGCATGAAGTAGGACCTTTTTCACTTGTCTTATGTGTTTATTTTTCTGTATTAAATAGAGCCATACTTTTTATAAGAATGATTTATAGTTGGTTGATACTTCTGTAAGCAGGACTGGGAGTCTTATGGGATTTGCCATGACTTGCTCAAATACTTTTGGACTTGTTACTGGTGCATTTCTTCTTGGCTTTGGTTTAAGTGAAATTCCTAAAAGCATTTGGAGAAATGCTGATTGGAGCACCCGCCAGAAAGTTCTTTCGCACAAAATTGCCCAAATGGCTGTCAAACTTGATGAAGCTCACCAAGAACTTTCAAATGCTATTGTTGTAAGTGTTTCATTCAAGTTGAATGTAAAATATATTTTGCAATTTTAGTGTTAAGAAGACATTGCTGTGATTTTTATTTTTTTTTTGACAAGAAAGACATTGCTGTGAAATGATTTATAGAAACTTTTCCTATTGCACATATAGTTTGGAAAATTTGTTAATTTTTCACTTTGATTGAAGCAATATAGAACCACCTTTTCTTGTTTACAATTTGTGTCTTACTTCTAGTAAAAAGAACCACCCTCTCTAATTATCTTTCTCCAGTTGGCTTCATTTCAAGTTCTGTATACAATAGAAATTTTAATTTTTGAAACTCATGCTGATCAGAAAATATGCATTGTGGAGTATTGGTGTCCAGTGTCAGTGAGTGACATTTGCGCGTGCCCATCAATTCTTCATTTCTTTGTCCTTTTGGGGAAAGCATTGCTTTTGAGCAGTGTATTGTTGGCAGTATAAGAACAATGAAAATTGGATTTTGATCAATTTTTCTATATACAAAAGATCTCAGATGCATTAATTTTTTTTTTTTGCATGCGGGCATGGTTATGATTTAAAATAAGAATTGCTTGCTTTTGAGTAACTCTATTTTTAAAGTAATGCTAGAACCTGCCCCCCAACACCTGCACATAGTTCTTGGAGCTTAATGATCGTTTATTTGAATTATATAGGTTGCCCAAGCAACTTCCAAGCAGATGTCCAAGCGGGATCCTTTGAGACCTTATATGAATATTATTGACGATATGCTTACTCAAATGGTATTATTGAGCACTTAAGCTTACCTTATTTGATTAAGGATTTTGAAACAGAATCCGTATTGCTATCTTTGTTTAGACATAACTTTCAAATTTTCAGTTTAGAGAAGATCCGTCCTTCAAACCACAAGGTGGGCAATTAGGGGAAAATGATATGGATTATGATACAGATGAGAAGTCAATGGCTAAACTAAGGCGTCATCTTCGGAATGCTCGTGAGGAGTATTATAGATACAAAAGGTAGGCATGTGATGAATTTAGTATCTAGTGGTATTATGTGATCTTGAATCCGTTACAACATTTGTGCTAAATTCAGTTGTTATGTTTTTACACTGATGAAAACATTTATTAGATCGAGTTATTTATTTTTGCTCTGCATGTCAATGATAATGCCTAAACCATATGTGGTCTTATATATGGTGATATGATATATATCACAGCTTTATTGTTTGTTGTAGCTCTTACTTCTGTTCTGTCAAATCTTTACAACAAAGGCACCGTAGATTTCCTTCAATAAAATGATTTGATATTGTTGCTTTTGCAGTGAGTATATAACTTATGTACTGGAAGCCCTTGAGTTGGAAGATACGATAAAGAATTATGAACGCCGCAAATCAACTGGATGGTTTGCTCCTAATTTTGTTTTCTGTTTCATTGGTTTAGAACATTACTTCAATATTCTATAAATTGTAGAATATATTGCAGTTCTAGAACCCCCACCTTACCCAAATTTTCATGCTATAATTTCAGGGAATATAATTCAAGCATCAGACCTGATCGGACTGGCAAGTTGGGATCCCTATTTAATATTTTGGGTAATTACGAGAATTTTTTATCAAACCCGTTTGTTTCTAAGTTCACAGAATATTTCTTTGCTGCATCTGGAATTGCATGGATTAATTTTTATATATATTATCTGTAATGCTCTTTCAATTAGATTTTTGTGATGGCCCGTGTACATTATCTCTTCTCTTGAACTAGATATTAACAAAAAATAATGCTCCATATCCGACTACACATACATTTACTATTGTAAATGAGACCTCTTTAGCAATTCTTATTCTATTGAATATTGATCTCTATTAGCAAAAAAAATATATTGATCTCTTTGTACATGTTTTTATTTTATTGCACATGATTGCAATATTGCATAGGAGCAAAAATAAATCTACCTCCTTAGGTTTTTATATGAGAGAATTTGAATAGAGTATTGACAAACCTAGTGAGAAGTCAATATGTTTGCTCTTGCATACTTTTGTTTTTGACATAAAAGTTTCTTGAGTTTTATCTCACTTTTGTCTTGCCTTTCTCGAATAAGGTTTCTTGGTATATGTTATGTTGTACCATTTTAACATTCAAGGATAACTCCTCATTTTTCTTTCTCTTTCGAATAAGGAATATTTTGGTTAGAGGCATTGAAATCGTGGTTCTGTATTAATGATTATTATTTGCAGAATTTTTTTGGAAATGCGTTTTAAGGAAGCAAGTTGAGAAAGGCATGGCTGTTTTACTTGGTATCATGTCTGTTGCAATTCTTTTAGCTGAGGCAACTCTGCTGCCTAGCATTGATCTATCGCTTTTCTCCATTCTTATAAAATCCGTTCGAACACAGGAGCTGCTTGTGCAGGTAGACTAATTCTGTTACAGATTTTTTTATATGTTGGACATTTAGATACTATATGTATGTTTTTAAAATGTGCTTCTCCATTCTTATAAAATTTGTTTGGACATGGGAGATGCTAGTGCAGGTAGACCGAGTCTGTTAGAGTTTTTTGTTCTTCGGATGTTGGATATTGAGATGATGTGTGTGTGTGTGTGTAAAATATTTTTCACCTTTTTAAAAGAGTTTTGGGTGAAGATTTTATTGTGAAATCGTTGAAGTTATTGGATTTTAGATAAAAAGAATATAGAAATAATAACCATTAATAACAATTGGAAATTTAGGAAGAAAATCATAATTAATAACTAAGTAATTTAGTAGTTAATATTAGGAGATAAATAAACTAAGATATTCTAACATAAATCAAGATATTGTGAGATATTATCTTATGTTCTAACAGAAATATTTTGGAAATCATATAACGTATTAAACAAAGTTGAAGTCTATCCTATCTGATATAAACTTCTTTGTGATTAGATGGGTTTTGTTAGTGTTTTAGTCAGCATCATGTGATTTTCTTCTAAAATAGGTGTGTCTGTCTCTCTTTTTTATGAAATAAGTTTACTGCCCTTTTGGCTTAGGTAGGGATGTACATAATGTAAACAAATTACTAATAGAATCTCACATGTGTCTTTACTTCAATGAAATGCTTTTGATTCTACGTTGCTACTTTTGATTTGAAATGAAGGCAAACTTCTTTTTGAATCTCATGTCAAAGTTGTGCTTAACTGTTTTACTAGCATCAAAGATGCATTCACGTCAATTTAGAGTTCAGTGTCCCTTTATTGTAAAATACAACAATCTATTTTTAGTAATGTGAATCATGTACTATGGTATACTTTTTTGTTCACACTCTGATCTTTGCAAGATCGTATGGAATCACTTACCTTCAATTTCTTGTACAGGCATTTGCTTTTGTTCCACTCATGTATATGTGCATCTGTACATACTACTCTTTGTTCAAAATCGGAATGTTGATGTTTTACTCACTGACGCCCAGACAAACCAGCTCAGTTAACTTACTTATGATATGCTCGTATGTTTTCTTCATTTGATATTTCCACCACTCATATTTGTTTGTTGTTCACCTATGCTGTCAAATGAATACCAGCTATATTTATATCCTATTTTTTCCCAGGATGGTTGCCCGTTATGCACCCCCTATATCATACAACTTCCTCAATCTCATTCGCCTCGGTCCTGATAAAGAAACTATATTTGAAAAGGTATTCTTATGACTCTTTTGATCCATCAATTCCATTTTAAATATTATTTTTCTTGTCTAATACAACAAAACTGTCGACGGATGTGATTCCATGTATTACAGTCTGCTGTGATATTTCTTTGTGCTTACCTTTTTGGCATAAACATCAAATTACATCCTAATTATCCAAACCATTAAGAGGGATTTAGATTTAATATGGTGTATCATTCAACTGGATTCATATAGGATATTTTGATGCCGTTTCATCTATTTTGCCAACCTTGCCTAGTGTGCTTTCTTCAAAAATTGTTTGGCACAACTTCTCTTAAGGAGTAGAAAAGTCGGCAATAAGCTGGGCTAAACACTCCCGTAATGCACTCAACTATTTCTTCATTAAATTTATGGACGAAAATTTATTTCCTTCTGTCTATTTTGATTTTTGTCCAACATAAGATAACCTATATTTCTTAGTTTTGTTGTCTTCATGTGTTTGCAGTTTTGTTGACTTTTATTTAGTTTTACACGTCTTTTCTATATTTGTTTCATGATAACTACATTCGCTTGTGCTTGACTTAGTTAGCAACTACTAAATCATCTAAACTTTTTCCCCAGAACATTTTTGCTCCTTTCCTTCACTTTTTTAATCCAGTGCACAATTTATCTATGATTGCAGCGAATGGGGAACATTGACAACGCCGTCCCTTTATTTGGGGACAAGTTTAACAAAATTTATCCGCTTATTATGGTTACATACACCGTTTTGGTTGCAAGCAACTTCTTTGACAAAGTATTTAATTTTCTGGGGAGCTGGAAGAGATATATTTTCAAAACTGAAGCAGAGGATATGGATGGTTTGGATCCATCCGGACTAATTATTTTACAAAAAGGTATCAACTGAAAATTTCCATTGTTAAAACTTTAGGTCAAGTTGGTAAATGACAATTCTTATGTGAGTTATTGAATGCTGACTTTGCAATACTTATGCTTGATTGGTTCTGTTTTATTTGTAGAGCGGTCTTGGCTCGAACAAGGGCGCAAAATCGGGGAAGAGCAGGTTGTTCCACTTGCAAGGAATTTCAACGGACTTGATATTGAATCGGGTAACAACTATGTGGTATGTAGACATTCCTTCAAAAAATGGAAGCAATATTTGTCTCCATTGTTTTCCATCATGTAATTTGACCCAATGGATTCTTTAGCTGCAGTGTATGACATTTGGAACTACTATTTTCTATTTTTCTTTTGGTACTATACTTTTTGCTTATCTTATAACTTGTATTTCTTCAGGAGAGGAACGGTGTTGAAATGAAGACAACTTCCGATTTAATTACTGAAGAAGTGAACGGAGGTATATCCAAAACTATGGATGAAGAGACTAGGAGATATGGCTCAAGTAGAGAAGCCATAAGCAGCAAGTACGCTGCAATTAGAGGGCAGGGTGGGTCATTATCTAAATTGAAGACAGAAGAGAAAAATGTATCCTCTTATTCTGCGCTTGACGAAGGCAGTAGTAATTCTAGAAATTCAGCTGGAGCACCATCTTCGGGTTTGGCTTCGACATGGCAAACAATGAAGACAGGCTTTCAGAGTTTCAAGTCCAACATAGGGGCCAAAAAGTTTTTACCCCTACGGCAAACACAGGAAAATACGGTCTCTCGTGGGTCCTCGTCTGAGTCACTTGATGAGATATTTCAAAGACTTAAACAACCATCTTTGAACCAAGTTACTTACAATGACGAGGACTAAGATGGAAGCCGATACTTCTAGTCCTTTTTTATGATATTCATCATTTGGCAAGAGCATACAGGTGTAAAGAGTTATTGGATTGACAATGCAGGTTCATATTATCGTGTACAGTGATGGGAAAGTTTTAAATGCTTTGCTTAGAAAAACAATACTTAATCACCCATTGCAGCCTAAAGGTGAAAAGATAGGCTACTACAGAAACTCATATACATTACCAATCAATGTCACATAGCTGATCCTTAGAATTTAGAAACAATACTTAAAATTGACATTTCTGCTGACTCTTTGGGAACAGGGTTCCATATAGCGTAGTTTTTCTTTCTTTTGTTTTGTTGTTATACCTTTTAGCTGCTTTAGCTTTGTAACAAAATAAAAAGACATTGTTTTGCATGGCTTGGATTCGTAGTTTCATTTCAAACTTTACTTTTCACTATGTCATCGCTGCTCAAAAACATTTAATAAATTTGTAGTATATTTTCGGATGATATAAATTGATAAGAAGTTGGAAGTATATTTTTAGACAACTTAAAATTGATATTCCTCATGTAAATCCGAACTTGTTGGGCTGGAAAACGTTTTTCCCTGTAATTCCACTCATGTTTTTATTCATATTTTATTTTGTCTATGGGATGCCCCTCTTGTTCATTTTTTTAATACTGTAGACATAAAGAATGAAAATAAAATATTTTGACAGCCTGTACCAAAAAAGAAATAATAATAATTGGGCAGCCATTTTCTTATGTCAGAATACAAAAGAATTGAGATTATCTGCTTAAAATTCATTGCGAAATAGAAGAACACATGGAGAACTTAAAGAATGCAAAGGTTTTGCCATTTATGTTGATGGAATACAATAATAACACTAACATCGTATAATTGACAAATGAAATCTAAAGAAAAACTGAAATTTCTGATACGATCCACAACAGAAACCTCACTCTCACTCAAATTATGATACAACTGCATATATAATATCTAACAAATCATGTCCACCTTCAAGTCCTAGAATTCACTACAGATTCCTCTGTATCCTTTTTCCTCAATTTGAGTACCTTGGACCAAAAGCCATCTTTCTTTCTTCCTCTACCTCCACCAACATCCCTCTCCCTGACTCGGTTCCTCGAAACAACGGCAAGCGACTTGCTCTTCTTCAAGTTCAACGCATGATTAAAGCTTATCATACAAGAAGCAGTACTGGTCGCTTGTGAAGCATTCCGGCGAAAGCGTCTACTACGATGAGCTGACGACCCATGATTTGTTGAGGCATCATCAGTAGGTTGAGGAGAAGCAGGAGAAGAAGGAGAGCAATAGTAGAGAGAATCAATAGGGTTCTTGGTGTATAGGTTTGAGAGTTTGTCTCTTAAACAAGAGGAACAAACACCTGGTAATTGTTTATCATTTGGATGTTCTTTGCACCTTACTCTTGTTGCTTCTAATTCGCACCACTTCATCTGATTCATTATTGCTAACTTTTTTGATGGGATACGTAAATCCTCGTGTGTATTGTTTATTTATACAACATTGGTCAAAGAAATAATGTGTTGAATACTTGAAATGCATTAATAATACAAAAGACGATGACCTCGAAGGTTCCTGTTTTTCTAATATTGCTGCGTTTAATTTCATTAAACTAAATGATTTTTTTATTATTATTCCCGTCAGGATATGAAAACTGTATATATAAGAACGAGATTATTGTGTTACGTCTGCGTTCAATGTAATTCATCTACTTGATTTTGTTTTTTAAAAGATAATCTCAAACGAAATCTGTAATTGAAAGTCACATGCAAACAGACCAATGCAAAAAAAAAAAAAATTGAATTAATCAAACCCATGAAAATTTAGTAGTAGTAGGCTAGTAGCGTTTTACATAATAATTTTTTTTTGTCAAGTAATAATTCCTTAAAAAAAAATAATAGTAATAATATCATTATGATAATTAAATGTTAGTAACACTCTCTTTTGAACACTCTCTTATTAGTTTAAATCATTGTGCATCTACACTTTGAAAATTGAACCCACACAAACTAGTGGGACATACATTAATTTCATCCAATGAAAGAGTGAGTGCTAGAGAGAGTGTTGAAAAATGAGTGTTGCTAGCATTCCTCTTGAAAATAATACTAATAATGTCATTATGTTTTTGCCTATATACGTTTGAAGATTTTTTTTGCCATCGATTAGAAGAACAAGTTTCCCTCGAAAAAAGAAGAACAAGTTTTTTCTTTTTTTGTTAAAAAAAAAAAATTGTGTATGACTATGTAGGTTCAATAACGTGTATGTATGTATGTATTATTATAGAGAATGGAACGATGGTCTTTAAATTTTCTTTATGCTTCTTTAAAAAAAAATTGTGGTGGTCGAGATTTAAACCTCGAATCTTGCACATATTATGTATTGTTCCTACCAATCGAGTTAAGCTCACGAGAACCTACTTTATTTTTTTATAAATAGGCTAACTCACTTTATAATGTTGTATGAGTATATCCTTAAAAAAAAAATGTTGTATGAGACAAAGTAGGAAAAAAAAGCTCGTGAAATGTTCATGCCTAAATATTTGCATGTTCTTTTACTATCTTTGTAGTGCACTTGTGTGTGTCCGTGTGTCTTCCGTCAAATATCTTTGGGCGTGTGGATAAATGCTTAACGTGTACGGTTAGTGAATAATAATACGTATTTGATTAATTGACAATTTTGATCAGAAAGGATTGTCTCCTTGTCAATATTACAACTTGCTCCTTCAAATTGATGAAGTCACAAATTCAAACTTAGAACAGTATTCCATGATCACACACTTATCTCCACATACTAGGTCAGTTTATAATTTACTAAGTTCCATGAAATTTTTAAAATTATGGAAGGGGAAATTTTATTAATAACATTGAATAACCATATTGCTACTATCACATGGGAAATTCGAATTTTCTTGAGCATTGAGCTGATACCTCTTGAACAATTAAGATAAACTTAATATTAACCTATTTAGGTTGGTCTAGTGGTATCGGCTTGGGACTTAGGAGTGTGTTCCTCCTCAAGGTCTCGGGTTCCATTCTCTGGTACTAATTTGGGTGGGCTAATTTAGATTTTTAAAATAAAATAAAAAAACTTAATATTATTAAGTTATGTGAATTTTTGTATAAGTTTATAGGTTATAAATGAGAGATTCCTTCAAAAAAAAATAAAGAGGTTATAAATGAGAGTATGTTTTTGGTACAAATGAGAGGTTTTTTTTTTTTTTTTTTAAAAAATGGAAAAAG
>Ga0228711_1012527_pt1 | contig 10347 bp, 5 predicted proteins | sample MedpolnodulmetaG_2_FD_177996 | JGI IMG/M metagenome (GOLD analysis project Ga0228711, IMG submission 177996) | Root nodule microbial communities from Medicago polymorpha collected in Santa Monica, California, United States - brown nodules | ecosystem: Host-associated > Plants > Roots > Nodule...
TAATGGTAAGTGAAAATATTAGTAGAGATAAGTGAATAAAAGGTAGTTCATTTTTTAGAGGCAAATACTTTATGATCGGTGTATATCCAGCATCGTTAAAAAGCATTAACGGCAATTATAACAAATATTAGTAAAAGATCCCATTTTTTAGTTATCGCGTTATTGACACGAAGTTTCTATCACTGTTTAATAGTGATTAATCTCCGTTATGCATACAGGGTAAATTTTCTACTCGAAATTTAATTTTCTTGAAACACAAGAATTAAAAATTGAATCCATTACCGTTTGTTTAAGGTGTTCCTAATCTTTTCAGTTAAATTAATTAATCGTTGCTAAAGACTCATTTTATTCCTGCAAAACATATGATATAGAATTTTGAAAAGACTACCCAATAGACAAAAAAATATTGGAAGGACTTTCTCCTTTATGTCATGCCTCCAATAATTTTTTCGAAACTTATCTTTTCTCACACGTAGCTAGATATGTATCTATATTTTTTTTTTTTAACCAAGATATATATATATATCCATGGTTGGCATCACATGACCTCTAAGAGCTAGAGCATCATCACAAGAGTTTGATTTACTTTGAATGTGGTTAAATTGAATAGTCCGACCTGAGAGGTGGATAAGAGACATCAATGCACCATACACTCCTAATAGCATTGGGACTCTTCTTCTAGCTTCTGCTATTTTGGGACCTACCAGATTTATCACCTTCTTGGCAGGGTAGGACTTGAGTGATATTAAGGTTGGGAACAGAACAAAAATTCATCGAGATTGTACACATAATTCTAGCTTCAGTTCCTTGTAAAATATAATACTAGTATTATTAGATAGTCATATATCGGTTACAAGATATAAAGGAATTTATAGCGCAGGCAAATGTGACTGATTGTCACACTCTTTGTGAGGGAAACCAACGTGTAGATTTCATGGCCAAGTTTGGAACCTCTTTGAATATTGAGGTCTTATTCCATAGTTCTCCTTTTGATGATGTGCTGCATCTCCTTAAGATTGATGCGGCTGAAACTTTCTTTTTAGAGAATGGTTTTTTCTTTTTCGTCCTTTTCTACTTGCTGTTTTTGTTTTTGATTGTTTTTGATTAGCCTTGTAACAAAAATAAACAGTCATATATTGCAAATTTCACACAAGCTACTTAGGACACTATTATGTTTTATGACAACTCACAACTTATATGTAAATACTTAACAGCTAAGAGGTTTACTTCAATTTGTACTATCAAATAATGTGAAACACTACTAGAAAAAGCAAAATTAGCGAGAGAAAGTAGTGATGGAAAAAATGAAATTCCTCATAAATTCATTGGTCGCAAAATTTAGTGACGGAATTAGAGAGGGATTTCACGTTTTCCCTCACTAAATATCCCTCCACGTAAGAAAAATTGAGAGTAGAAAAACTAAAGAATCTTCTCCCAAGAAAAATGTTTCATGGACACTCATATATCCCATAGAAACCTTAACTTAATAGAGAAATATATAGAGAGGACGGTGTTATAAGTTGATGATGTAATAAAAAATTGATAAAAAGAAAATGATATGTTTAATGAGGGTTAGAAAATTAAAGGTATTGAAATATCATTGTTGATAATGTAATATGAAAACAAGCGAGTATAAGATTGGAGGACCCAAGGTCCAAGCATAAGGCCTAAAGGTTAACTCACGGTTCTTACACTCTTGTTTTCATCTTGCCATATACGATGAAGGACCCAACATTAGACAATTCCACTTAAGGCCTAATACTATCTTCACCCTTATTCCACATAAGGCTATAAAAGAGAAATGATATTTGTACAACTATTTTTTAATAACTTTATGATAACTTTATCTCCCATACTCATATTATGTTTTTGTTTTCTCTCTATTGCTTTGATTTTCGTGTCAATACCTACTTTTCTTTATAAATTTATGGTTGTCCCAAAAGTTGTCACCAAAATTGTTGTTAACATAACACATCTCATAAACCAATGCCTCATTTCCTACTAAATACATCAACGAACGATAGTTACAGAACCACACCACCTGTAATCGACAAACAACTGACTCATCATCAATCGAAGACTACAACCCCCCTACACTATTAAACTCATACTGACTTGAACATCATAGTGCCTTTTGCAAGTATCCCTTAGTCATCCACCCGCCTTCGTTTCAATCACCCACAAGTCCGTCGGAGGTCGTTCTCCTGATCACCTCATCATATTTCCCTTTCTTTTTCTATACTTTTTTTCCCGACTATAACAAGCTTATCTAATCTAACATAATTAATAATAGCAGAAACAATATAATCAGACATCTACTTAAACACTTGAGCATTAGTTGCCCTAGCTAACTCAAGAAACAATTGTGTTTGCACTAGATCGCACCACAATTTTTTGTTTCGTACACAATACTATGTCACCATCAGCCAAAATGGTGTCCCAATTGATTTTTAACGAACTTTCATTACCAAATTTTGAGCCAATTTCAACACATACCGACACCCATTTTATAAAAAAAATATAACAAATTAGTTCTAAAAGCAACGGATAATTTCTAGTCAAGGAAATAAAATTGCAAGTGATTAATTTTTTTTTTTATCCGTTTTCCTTCCATTCAAAAGGCTCATCTAGAATTGGTGACAAGGTTTTTTAATATTAGGTTTTGCTAATGAATGACCTAAGGACACTTTTTAAGCATTTCTATTTAAGAAAATGTTTATAGAAAAAGTTAAATGGTTAAATTTTCAATGCATTGAATGCATTGATTTCTATAAAACTTTATTATTTAAAGGTTGTTAAAAGTGTCCTAAGGGTATTCGTTAGAATTTCCCTTTAATATTTTAGAACTAAATTATTAATTGTTTTTTTATCCGATTTCTAGATGAGCCTTTTTAATATTAATTGTTTTTTTTTTCAAATTCTAGATGAGCCGTTACTTTTCAAATTCAAATTGCCGTCGATACGAACAGTGAACACAAAACTATCAACTCGCTTCTACTGATTAATCACTTTTCATTCAAAAGTTACACAACCTGCAAGAAGAGCAAAGTGGCACTATTTACATGAGAAATTCAAAATAAGAGAGGCTTTGATCACCCTAAACAACCAAGAAGAACTTGGTTTGTGTCTAAAATTAGAAAGGCATGCCATTAGCCTTACAAATTAAAGCTACAAAAGAAGAAAAAGAAAGAAAACAAAATCTTGGAGATATTTTTTCCACTCTTTCATTTGCTCAATTTATTGATGTTGCTGCATAGGGTATCTCACTCCAGCTGCCAAAGCACGTTGCTGCTCTATCTGAACAAAACCATATAATTTATCGTAAATTAGTACACTACTATTATATTATATTATATTATTATTATGGTAATGTATAATAAAATTAACATGATTAAATTAGATGCAATGGAACTTTACTTGGAAGAGTTCGTGCAATTTGTTCTTAAGATAACAATATTCATGCTCCAGCATTTCCAACGCTCGCAAACATCTGCAATGAGGCACATACTTACAAGTTAGAACTCATCACTAGGTATGATATAGCCATTATTCATTTTGTATCATTGATGTATTATGAATGAATGAATTTGATATAATGATTAATTAATTAATTAATTAATATATTAAACTACAAAAGTGTGTGCATTTTTAAGTGGGAAAGGGAAAGTGTGACAGTGGAGGGTTGCGGGGTACTAAAAGCAAGTGCAACTATTATCCTTATTTTATTGATAAAAAAATTAGGTAATTCGAACAAAAAGAGTAGTGCACGAATTTTAAGAGGGAATGAAAAAATGGAACGAACCCAGCACGGTTGTCTTGCTCAGAAGCTGCACGAAATGCAATGCAAATGCTTGTCACTCTTTTAGCACCAATGCTTGAGCTGCTACCAATGAATTGATTCAAATGTATTTCAATTTTCTTGTAGTCTGAAAACTCCCTCTCCATTCTGCAATATATGATCACATACATTAATGTCACAATAATAATACTAATAAGACTAATATATTTATGTTATAAAGCACGACACATACACATCAACATTGGTAAATAATTTGAAATAATATACATCAGTTGATGTCGTGTCAGATACCAGACACAAGACATGTTTTCGATTAGAAGTGTATGTGCTATATAGTATTTATGATCATATAATATGTAAGGAGAGGTTAGCGAGTAATTACAGCAATGATCTGAGATTGGTGAGTAGTTTTTCAGACTCATGAAAATAAATGTTGACAACTTCTGAGACGAAGTTAGGGGAGGTGTGATCTTGAAGCTGTTGAAGCTGCAAAAATTGCTCATCCAACACCCCCTGGTGAAAGAGAAAGGCAAGGAGACGATTCATGTCGGCCCACAAGAGGTCCGCACCCAAACCAAGCATCCACAGTGGAAGACCCGTTTTGGCTAATTGATGATCAAACTAAGCTGGTTAAAACACTTGAAAACTCAACTCACACAACAAGGTTAATGTGGTTCTTTTTCCTCTTTCTTTTGGTTTTTGTGTTCAAGGTTCTGTTGTTGTCGCGGGAATGCCACTGCTATTTAAAGCCTTCCACAAACGACTTAAGGACCCTTTTCACACAAAAAGGAAAAAAGGACTAATGAGTAATGACCCCACCTATCAATATTCTTTCTTCTACCCTTTCAACAAATTTAATATTGAAAGGGGATCTATTTTATTCCTTAATGGTGTTTTTTTTCTTCTTTCAAATTAACATTTGTTGATTCTTCGGAATAAAAGTATATGAAATTTTGAATGATTTGTACCTTTGTTGCAATTTTTGTTAAATATTCTTGGGTATAAGAGATTCTTAAGAAAGTTGTTTTATTTCCAAGTAAAAGAGTGGGAAAAAAGTTTCCTTAAAGGGGGAAATAAACCCTTGCAAGTGTAACTACCAATAAAGGTTAACCAAACATCTTTGTTTTTTTTAAGTACATGGGAATAAAAGTTTCATCTATATATTCCAAAGAGGAAAAAAGAAGATCTAATTTTGTTTTTACAAAAATGAATGGAAATGAAAAGAAAAAGGGACAATTTATCGTAAAAGAGACAATTCAGTACTTGACATTAAGTTAGAAGATAGACAATTTGGTTCTTATGACTAGAAAAAGTCCCTAAATTGTTTTCGTTATTCGTAAATCACCCATCTTTGTGTTTTTTGTTTCAATTTTTCGTTTTAATCCACCTAAAATATTTCTACGACTTTTAGTCCCACAAAAGTTATTCATTTGCACCTTTGATCTTTGCTTTTAACTCAACTCATGTATATCATTAAAAATTTTGAATTTTTTCCACAGTCATGTTTATGTTATTATAAAAATCTCTCCAATTTTTTTTTTTTTTTAACAAAACATGAATTAAATATGAATTTTATGTTCTTAGCGTATGAAAATTTATACTTAATTCATTTTTTGTTAAAAAAAATCTAATTTTTTTGGGAAAGATTCTTCATATAATATTCTAAACATTCTTGCAAATTCATTTAAAATTTGAATGGTACACATGACCTAACTTAAAAGCAGAGACTAAACGTGTGGACACAAATATTTTGAGGGACTAAAATTCGAAGACAAATTTTAGTATTTATAAGGATCAAAATATATTTAATCCATATTAATGACAATACTTATTCAATTAAAGTTCAACAATGCTTGACAATTCTAAGAAGGATCTTCTTTCGAAAAAGAAACTCTAAGAAGGATCCATAAACAAAATATATATTACTTAGTTCATAGTTACAATGATACATTTATATAGACTTTGATTGTTAAAATTCTATAAAAGAAAAGGAATAAAAATGAGCAATTTGTTGAAAAAAATATTATTTCGGATATATTTTTTTTTTTGACAAAAAAAACAAATGATTTATTCATTCAAATTGACAGAGTACATCAATACAATGCAAATTCGTCAAAAATAAAAATGATGAATCTGCGAGCAAACTCACAGCATCCATGCTAATAGCATAAAACGGAAAAGTACAAAAACCTACACATATGACTATTTTTAAGTCTCTGAATACTCATGTCTCCAGATCTACAACGTTTACGACGCTAAAGTCATTAACTGGATCTGCACTGGATCGAAGCTGACCTGACAATCTGAACCGGATAAATACCCAAACGAAACAAGAGAGACAAACAACGTCGCACAAAGACGATAAACAAAACAACGTCGTACTAAGACGACAAAATCACAAAAGAAAACGACGACGAAATCACGAAAGAAAAAACGAAATAGATGTGAAAATAACTTATTTCAATAAAAGGGAAAGAAAAAAACAAGTTAGAGGGGTGATTTTGGGTCAAAAATTGACCATAAATCACCGTTCTTTAGTGGATGAAGGAGAAGAAATTTTGGATATTTTCTTTTGGGGCCAAATACTCTTTTTCTTAGGAACCAATTGGTTCCATATTAATTATTGTTAGAGATCTAATTGTCTATTTTTCAACAATAGTTTAGGTATAGGGAATAAGTTGTCTCAATTATTTTTCTCATGAACCAAAATTCTCTTATATTTTTCTTAGAAACTAAATTGGATATTGCAGTTTTTCTGAAAGATTAAAACGAGTCATCACTCTTTAACTTTTTTTATATGGCTCATTTTGACAATTTTGAGGTTATTGTAACTCCAACAATTTTTTTTAATACTCGTAATTTTTATCGGAGATTCATATAATGAGAAAAGGAGGAGGTAGCTTATAAGTTCATATAACTAAAAAACATTTATTTGGTAACCAATGTTTTATCGCATATAAGGAATTATCAGAGACTTATAGCTTATTTGTACTAAGTTTTAACTTTTTGATAAACTAATTCAACTAGTAGCCTATAGCTTCTCTTAGTTTTATTCTTGTTGTCTTAATCGTAAAAAATTAAATATTACTATATATATCTTTTTATGACATTTTATAACCTAGTTCAACTAGTATTACAAAACACTACAATTAATCAATGGGTTGTGCGAACCAGTGCCCTAAAAGCAATTGTTAAGGAATTCAATAATAGAAATTTTGTCTTGCAAATGCAAGTTTTTACTTTTGTATTGACAATAATTACATAACTTTTTGTTATAAAATTACTTATTTTGGTACTTTAACTAATGTTTCAAGGGCACTTGTTAACATTCTCCTTAATCAATTAGTTGATTCACTATAAGTTATAAATTAGTTTATCATCTATATTTTCAAATAGCTTATCATCTATACACTATAAACTACTCCCTTAGATCCTAAATATAAAATAAAGTCGTGTCAATAAAATTTGATGTATTTCGTCTAAAATAATTTAGAACAAATACATAAATTTTATTTATAACCTTTATGGTATACTCCGTATTTATTGATAACCTCTATGTTTTGCGAACTTATTTTAACTTGGGTGCAGGTGATAGGTACTAGTACATAATACCAGTGGCTGGGCAATAGGTTAAAGTTTAAGAGTTAGTTTTTGCCTTTTTGGACTAAACTATAGGATATAGGAGTTGATAAGAAGGGAATTGAATGGATTAAGGGGATGGAAAGAAATGGTAAAAATGGTGAATGAAATGAAAGCGTGCATATGAACAGGGGGTTAATCGAGGTGAATGTGGGGTATCTAGCAGACAAAAACGTGTGTTGGAGCTGCCCTAACCTGAGCTTCTTTCTCTTCTACCGTCCCTTCGCATGGCGTGCGCCTCACCTTTACAATTACAACATGAACATGGTGCTCTGCTGTGCGGCCTTCAGCCCTCATTCCCATACGACAACTGCCTGTACCCGGTTACTTGTCAGTCACCCCACACCCATTCCACATCTTTACTTTATTTTATGTGCAGTGATATTTGAACAACTATTTTGGTACAACTTTTGAGACAACCTTGTTGTTTTCTCTTTTTATTGGTTGAAAACAATAGAGTGAGAAAAAGAAAGAGAGAGAATAAAAACATAACGTGAGTATGAGATAGAAAGTTGTACAAAAGTTGTACCAAAATGGTTGTACACATATCATTTCTCTTATTTTACATACATGTTGAAATATTGATCATGCTTACTTTCTTTGTTTACTCTATCCAATCCATCAACAAGGAGTAGTAATTTTTAAATTTTATTTACTTATAATTTCCTCAAAATGATGATAAATAGTTTCATTGTGTTATGAAAATAAGTAAATAGAGATAGTAATAGAGAGAATGAGAAGAAGAGAGAATAGGGAGAAATATTATTATTTTCTGGTGTGTTTGAAAATGTTACAGATGAGCTCTATTTATAGGGAAATAGAATAGTTTATGGATTAAGCCCAACAATCTAGTAGTATAGCCTATTAACCAATTTGCTATTTGGACATCCACTATTAATATTTATAACACTTCCCCTTGAATGTCCATCGAGGATATGCCTCATTAAAACCTTACTAAAATAAAACCCAATGGGAAAAAAATTCTAGTGAAGGAAAAAGAATACAATATCCTTTTGTGTTTGAACTGCCTCGTTAAAAACCTTACCAGGAAAACCCAGTGTGATAAAACCTTGGTGAAGGAAAAAAGAGTGCATAACACATTTATTTCTCCCCCTCATGAAGACAAATATCTCTTAGACGGGGAAGACTAATTCTTACTACAAGTTTCTCAAAAACTTTACTTGGGAGTGACTTTATAAAAACATCTGCAAGATTATCACACGAACGAATATGTTGAATGTTGATATCACCATTCTTCTTAAGATCATTAGTGAAAAAGAATTTTGGAGAAATATGTTTTGTTCGGTCTCCTTTAATGTATCCTTCTTTCAACTGAGCAATGCATGTTGTATTATCTTCATAAATGATTGTTGCATCCATTCTTCCAGAAGATAAACCACAATTATTTTGTATATGTTGAATCAATGACCTTAACCAAACACATTACCTACTTGCCTCGTGGAGTGCTAAAAGTTCTGCATGATTTGATGATGTTGCTGTTATGGTATGCTTTACAGATCTCCATGAAATGGTTGTATCTCCACTTGTAAACAAGTAACCTATTTGTGATCTACCATGATGAGGATCTGACAAATAAGTTGCATCTGCATAGCCAATTAACTTTAATTTGGGTACTTTGGGATAAAACAATCTCATATCCATTGTACCTCGAAGGTAACAAAGTACATGCTTGACCCTATTCCAATGTCTTTGCGTGGGTGAAGAACTATATCTTGATAATAGATTGACAGAAAATGATATATGAGGACGTGTATTATTAGCAAGATACATCAATGCTCCTATTGCACTGAGATATGGTACTTCAGGACCAAGTAGTTCTTCACCTTCTTCTTGAGATCTGAAGGGATCATTCTCCACATCCAAGGATCTAACAACCATTGGAGTATACAATGGGTGAGATTTGTCCATGTAGAAACGCTTTAACACTTTTGCTATGTAGGCTTCTTGATGCACAAGAATCCCACCTTTTAGGTGCTCAATTTGTAATCCAAGACAAAACTTTGTCTTTCCTAAGTCTTTCATCTCGAACTCTTTCTTTAAGCAATCTATTGCTTTCGGAAGCTCTTCAGGAGTTCTGATAATGTTTATGTCATCAACATAGACAGCAATTATAGCAAATTCATTTCCAGATCTTTTCATAAAAATACATGGACAAATGGAGTCATTTTTAAATCATTCCCTCAACAAATATTCACTAAGACGATTGTACCACATGCGTCCTGATTGTGTTTAGCCCATAGAGAGACTTATTTAATTTTATGGAGTAGTCTTCCCGAGATCCTGAACTATTTGCTTCAGGCAAATTAAATCTTTCAGGGAGTTTCATGTAAATGTCACTATCAAGTGAGCCATACAAGTATGTTGTAACGACATCCAACATGTGCAAATTGAGCTCTTCATGAGCTATAAGGCTAATTAAGTATCTAAATGTAGTTGCATCAACTACATCTGAGTATGTTTTATCAAAATCAATTTCGGGTCGGAAAACCCTTTAGCAACAAGCCTTGCTTTGTATCTTGCAACTTCACAATTCTCATTGTGTTTTCGCACAAACACCTATTTATATCCAACTGACTTCAGACCTTTAGGTGTTCAGACAACAGGTCCAGATACTTTTCTCTTATTAAGAGAGTTTAATTCTGCTTCAATTGCATCTTTTCATTTTGACCAATTTTCGCTTTGTCTACATTCTTTAATAGACCTTGGTTCTGTTGGAACAAGGGTGTTTCACAAGTCACCTATTGAGTTTTGACAATAACATGGTATTAAAAATAATCAATTGGATATGCTAAACAATTTGTTCAAGTGTGCAGGATCCATAATCAAAGTACTATTCTTAGAGATTCTGATTGAACAAGTTCTAGAGCAAAGGAATTTATTTGAAGCTT
>Ga0228711_1012528_pt1 | contig 10346 bp, 7 predicted proteins | sample MedpolnodulmetaG_2_FD_177996 | JGI IMG/M metagenome (GOLD analysis project Ga0228711, IMG submission 177996) | Root nodule microbial communities from Medicago polymorpha collected in Santa Monica, California, United States - brown nodules | ecosystem: Host-associated > Plants > Roots > Nodule...
AAGAAAATTGGTTCAAAGAGAGTCAAAATCGAAGAGGATATTAATCTAAAATTTGAAACCGAAGGAAATCAAAATTGAAGAAGAACAAATGCAATATGTAGTTTACCTCTATGGAGGAGGCCCAATTTGTGATTTCATGTCGTGGCCATTCAATTTGCGTTGCCCGTCAAGACCTGAAAGTGGAACGGTGGCACTGCATAAGGATGCAACAGAGAGTTGCAGCGAGAATGAAGGGGAACTGATGTTGAGGCACGAAGGAAAAATAACAAAATTAATTTTAGGATTTTTTTATAAATTAAATAACATAAATTATGAGTAAATGATGTGGCACATTCCTATTGGATGACTGTGTAATCTTGCTTTACACAGTTAGTGCACCATAATTAAACTCAAGAAAATAACCTCTTTCAGCTCTTTTGGGCTGACTTTTCTCTTTCCAAAAATGCCCTCAATTTTCAATACAAATAACATATGTAACAAAAAGATAAGAATAAATTTAAATATTAAAATAAAAGTGAAACAAACTCAAATTGTCCAGTTTTTTCCTTTATCATTTAAAAAGTGCAACAAACTAAATAAATGTATATTACTTACTTTTTCATTATCTCAATTATACCCTTTAACAACAACTTTTTTTATAATAAAGATTGTTTTTTAAATTATTGGTTTCATTGAAATAGATAATCAAGGTTAATTTGATTTGTTATAATTTGAAAGAAAAAAACATTTATATTTGTACTTTTAATCAAAATTAAAATTTTACAAAAAAAACACCGTTCATAATTTTCAAACGTTAGCGCAATAAAAAAAGCGGAAAGACGGGCACGTGAGTACCCATCTTTTCGCTAGTAATAATAATAAAAAAATCAGATACATTAACCAAAATATGCAATAAATATATTTCGTTGCAGCCAAAAAAATGGTCGGTATAGAAATGGCAAAAAAGAGAGATAATTACCAATATTAAAATTTATTTTGACAATTGATACCGAATCTGGTAAAAATATTAAAAATTTGATAAATAATTTGACCAAACTCTAATAAAAAATAAGTATCTAATTTTTGTATATAATTTAATTTTTATGCTGTGATTTATATTAGAAGATATAATGTAAATATTGTAGGAGTATTTTGATGTGAAAAAATATTTTTTGTAACGAAGTATACTCCAAGAGCATTATGTTGTGATTTAATCGTTGATTTTGATTAATAAGATTTAATTATTATAATTATAAATGATAAAAAAATCTTATTATCTTAACAATCTTCCAAAGACTAATTTTGTATCTATAAGAATCTTTCAATAGACTAACATTCGTTCTATGAGAATCTTCCATAGACTAACTTCTTATCTATAAGAATCATTCAAAAGACTACATCTGTTCTATGAGAATCTTCCAAAGACTAACTTATTAACTATAAGAATCTTTTAAAAGACTAACTTCTTAATCTTGAAACTTTGTTGTTTATAAATATTCTAATTTAATTCATTACACGTTAAAAACATATAACTTTTTTATAAAAGAGTTTCTTATAATGTTCTTAACATTTCTATAAAAAAAAGTATTAAAAATTAAAATATTTAAACATAATTAAACAAATTTTAATTTAATTGGGACTAAGACTAGGTGCTTAATTTTTTTTTTGACTAGGAACAAAACATGTCAATTTTTATTCGGTATATTTATTAGGACTAAAAATTTATTCAACCTTCTGTCTATTGATCATTCAACTAATAATATTTGGATTGTGTGGAATAAACGCAATGGTAGATTATTTACAAATTTAGAAACTATCATTCCACAGTTATTAGAAAAAAGTAAAGTATTTATTGTTATGGTAGCTTAAACCTAATAAGGTCAATTTTGTTTATGGCTCCGAGATGTGGTGGTCGAACCCGTTTAGGTGCTTAGGTATCAGCTAACCTTTTTGTGTATCCATGGATTGACGGCTTCTAATTATTTGTGGTTTTCTTTGTACACCCTGTGCTAAGGAGATTACCCTGTCATTGTTAATATAATTTTTTTTTATTGTTAAAAAAAAACTAATAATATTCAATTATTTAAAAAAGCTCATAATATTCAATCTATAGTAAAAACGTAAATATATTTTCAACTATCTCTCATTATATAAAGTCATTATATTAATGTCCTACCGTTGAACGAGTTGGAAAATATTGAATATATTGTCTATATACTCTAGGTGGAAAAAATAATATTTTATTTAAGAAGGAAATCCCAAAATTGACCGTACATTTAAATGAATTATTTAAGAGGTTATATTATTTGAACATCTATTGATATGACAACTTTTGAGACAACCAAAATTTTACAAGAAGAAATGAGGTATTGACACAAAAACCAAAACAGTAAAGAGAGAAAGTAAAAAATTAATATGAACATAAAAGAGAAAGTTGTCACAAAAATTGTCAAAAAATAGTTGTTCAAACATAATTTCTCATTACTTAAATACAACTAACATGCAACACTAGATAACCCCCTCAACAAAATGCAACACTAATAACCATTATGCCAACCACCTACAAACACATGTCAATATAGTTGTAAAAAAAAAACTTTTACATGGTCTCCCACGGTAGGAGACCTATTCACCTCTCCTACCGTAACCGCCGTCGTATTATTCATACGTTGATAACAAAAATTAAACATAAATCTTTTGTAGGATTAAATCATCATCAATCTCCTTTAATATAAGAAAAGAATATACTGTGGAAACCAAATTATGCCCTAACCTCTTTGAACGCCACATCATTATGTTAGGGGTAATTACTGTTTTAAATTTAAGTATATTACCTTTCTTAACAGTTTGCCTACACTTTACTATGTCTGGGTAACTAAACTAAACTAATGTCTATTTGGTGGGAAATGAAGAAGTACATGGGGGTTTTAAATATTCTTTTGTCAGCTCACATCCAATCAACTTACCCCATTATCACTTTTTCTACTTTCACATAGAGAACCATTACATCCCTCTTTCTTTGTTTCCTGCCGAACAACTCTCTTCCTACAAACATTGTAAGTTTGTTCTACACTTTCATTTTCATATTTCATAGGTTGATTTGTTTGAAGATTTCGGTTTCTATTGTATCATAGTATGATCAACTTTTCCAAATTGTTAATTAGTTTTTCTTCATTTTTATTTCATATTGGTTTCCTTTTCCAACTTCAGATCTGGTTTTATTATTTCTTCTAGAACATTTACATGGTTGTTATCAAAGTGTTTAGCTGAAAGTTGTTTTAAGTTTGTGAAATTTGCAACGTGTTGTTACTTTACTTTTGGGAATATTGTTTCACTTTTATGGAAGAAATGGTTTACCATTACTGACTTTTAATATGTTTTTGTTTTTTTTAGTTAGCTTTCAAAATGGAAAGACCCTTCGAATTCATTGTTGATGTAACAGACAAAAAGGATTTTTAGAAGTTAGCAGTTCGAGTGAAAGACAAATGGACAATTGTTAAGGATGGGAAGGAACATGTGGAGATGGTTATTGTTGATGCTAAGGTAATTTCTTATAATAGAGTCCTAAATCTTTCAAGTTATTATCCATGTTAGGGTACTGATGTTCAAGTTATTATCCCAATTGCATACAAGGCTGCTTATGACAAAATACTAGAAGAAAATGCTACATACACATTAAGTAACTTTCAAGTTTTGAGCAATGACTTGCTTTTCAAAGCTTCTGAACATAAGTTTTTGTTGAAATGGACCGGTGGTACTTCTGCTGATGATGTGAATGTGCATCCCATTCCTAATGCTCCCATCAAATTCAAACTTTTTGCTGAAATCATATTTGGAAAATGGAAACCTGGTATATTAGTTAGTGAGTGCAATTCATATTCATAAGATGTTTATTACATATCATTTATTGGTTTTATTATATTATAATCATCTGTCTCTACTTTTATTATGTCAAGATGTTATTGGAGTGGTTCAGGACATGGGTTACTCTCAACTTAATGAAGGAAATGGAAAAAAACTACAAGTCAATTTCACAATGAGAGATCTAAGGTGTCTGATTTACAACTACATTTAAAGCAAATAATTACATTTAGTTTGTATCAGTATATTACTCAAAGTACACCAACCTTTTTTTTTAGTGACATTGTTCTGAACTGCACTCTATGGGAGGAATATGCTGGAAAGTTTATTCAATACAACAGTAATCGGAAGGAGGGAGGACCGGTTGTTGTTATGCTTAAGACTTGCAAAATCAAAGAAGAAGGTTTCTTAAGCATTTTGTTGTTCATTCCTTATCATATGTCCAATAATTTATATATTATGTATCATTTTATTCATGTCATCTCCCACTAATACAGGACTCTACCCCTTAAGTGTTTCAAACACTTACAGCTACACCAAGTTGTTCATTAACGACAACATAGCTGAGATTAACAACTTCAGGGGGAGGTCTGTTTACTTTTGATTTTTGATATATTTCCCCTATCTGATTTTGCATTTTATTATGTTGCATATAACCTAATCGTTCATCATATAATTCTTATCTTTAGTTTGCTTAAAGATGATATGAGTCAGTCACAAAGTTAGATCATGTGTACCCAGTCTTACTCAAGTTCGCAGTTATCTTCTGAGGAAGAATTGTTATCTAATTCAATAATTCTACCAATAGCTACCATTATCCAACTTGACCAGGTATATACCATAAACCAGTTGTCGTGCTATATCACTACACTACGTTGTCTCATATGATTCTTTCACTTTTACTTGCTCACAATCTGAATATTGCAGATTTCTTATTGTGTCACTATTGCTAAGATTGCGAAAGTCAATTCAACAAAACATGGTTGGTACTACTTTGCTTGCCACAAATGTCCCAAAATTGCTAAAGGTGACAAGGCACCTTATACATGTGATGATGGGCACAACACTGAGACTGAAATCGTCAGGTATACATTGTAAATTGGGTACCTGCCCTCCGTTAAAGTAGTGTCTCATATAACATTGTATGATTGCATGATTGTTCTAGGTACAAGATAGAGATGGATGTTTCCTATGAGCAGGATAAAACAACTTTTCTTCTTTGGGACCGTGAAGTTACTCAACTGTTGGGAATTCCTGCTTCCCAGCTTCGCACTAATATGATTAAGGTTAATCACTAATATATAACAATACCCTGATAAATGTAATTTCATTTATGTTTTAAGAGTCTTTTCCCCTTTATTCAAATATCATTTTCATAATCACAGGCAGGGATTACCAATCGTTTGGAATATCCTTTCATGATGGATGGGCTTGCTGGAAAATCTATGGTTGCTAAAGTCAAATGGCAACCTAAGTGGAAAACATGTTCTGTTGTTTGTTTTAAGGATGGTTCGGCCTTTTTTGATCAAGTCGTATCCAAGTTCCCTAATTACCAGGTATACTAACTACATGTTGTGCCATAAAAGTTGTATCCATTTGATAATTTAGCATTTATATACTAAAGGCAAAATTCTAATTTTCCAGCTGCCTGCACCACAAAATGACAAAGATGATTCAGCTGAGGACATGGTTGTTGATCACCATGTTCAAGAAAATGATGTTACTCTTTCTAATGTAAGAACATTCATTAGTCTAATTTATTTCCTTAATCTCAATTATTCCATTGGAACTTACTATAATTCATGGTACCTGATCCAATACTTCTTTGTTTTCCCTCACAGCATCAATTGTCTGCATCATCTGAGTATGATCCTGAAATCAGCACCCAGATCACACCTCTCAGCAAAATGAAGAATGTGAATGAGTGCACAAACTTGGAATCACTCAGCCAACTAACACCTAATTTCAACAAAGGGATGGATCAAGCTGCAGTTGTTCCTCATGTTTCAACTGATGTCATTGCAAAAGCAAGTACTCATGCTGAAACCACTCCTGCAAAACACTCTTCATCTAAAAGGGTGAAACTCATTAAACAAGAAAAAAATGAACTACCATCCCATGTTTTCTACTTTTTGGTGTAAATCATCTAGAGAAGTGATGAAAAAATGATATTAATTTCAAATTTTGCACTATTCCTACATGATCTTTTTGATTGCTTCAGACAATGTTTTGTAATCTTATTTATAATCAACTTGAAAAACCAAATATTTCAAGTGATTCCAGACACATTGTGTATGTTTATGACTATATATTATATATTCCTTTATGCTATATATTATATATTCTTAAGATATTCCTAATTTCCCCACATAACTATCAAATCAATTAAATATATATGGTTATGGTTTCTTTGGAAAATCAATTAATCTCCAACAGTTATGGTTATGGTTCAATTCATCCCCACATAAGATATATATCCTTATTGACTAATATTTTTTTATCAAGTCACTACTCATTCTTATTAAAATTGTCATTCACTTTTGGTTACCATCTCTGACTTTACTTGCAATTTGCATACATAAACTATCCTAACTTACCATTTACATCTCATTCAGTTCAAAATAGCCATTTGTAAAATACTATATATTCTCCATAGCAACTTTACCATTACTTACATCATAAATATAGCGCTATAACCAGTCTTATTGATAAACACTACACTCAACCTCAGGCCCTCATTACAGTTGTCAAATTCATCTACTTTATTCTTACCCGTGCTATTACCCAGTTTTGTTTTGATAGTTATTAGTTGTATCGCACACAACATAACAAAAGCAGTTTTATTGCAACCTAACATTTAATGCAACACAGGTTTCATCTATACTTTAATATTCAAAGACAATTTGAGACAAGACATTTCCTATAATACTATTATCCTTTACCAATAAATCATTAAATGTTGTGTTAGTTATGGTATTACAATATACATCATGTTATATCTACTTACCCTAGCATTATACACCATTCACTTCTACTGTTGTTATGTTATAGGCCTATATCACTTCTATCTTTATACTTTTTTTGCCTTTACTTATTTTCTAATAAAATATCAAATAATAGCTTTATCTTCCTTTCCCAAACTTCTCAAAATTATATCAACAACAAACAAAACTCATAGAAGTGAACCATGACTTTTCCACTTTCTATTATGAATATCAAATACACACCACCACTCTTCACAAGCATCTGTTCTTAGATATAAACACACCCAGGTATGATTTTTAACCTATATTATTCAATGTATGATAACTCTCACTATACATCTTCATATAACTGGGTAGATATTCCTCATCCTATAGGCTATTGTTTTCTTTATTTCTTTATATCAATCAAAGAATTCTCACTAATAAGATGCATGTTACTACATTGAGATATACTTAATATCTTTCCAATAACTGTAATGCAACCATACATTTCTCCCGATTCGAATTTAACAATTGCATTTTACTTTAACCATGATTAAACACATAACAGGCAATGGATAATAGTAACAATCAACAAATTGCTAAAGCTGCTCAAGCTAGGAAGAAAAGAATTTTGGCTGTGTAAAAAAACAAACCTTCGTCCAAAAACCATACAACAACTTCTCTTTCTGACATTACCTCATCAACCCTTCATAGAAATAACACTTCAAATAATAACCTTCCAAATGCTCTGAAGGGCCCAATAAAGTTCAATCAAAATGTTCAACTATCAACACCATCTACTTCTAATCACAAACATCTGGCAAAGCGTAATGCAGAAGAACTACTCACTGATACTAACACAAGTAATAAAAAGAAATTTGCTCCTCCAAAACAACTTGAGACTACATCAGCATGTTTTCTTCGTGACCACTCAAACACAATCAAGAGTCAAGCTACCATTAGGGCAAACATTGAATCATTTGCTCAATCAATACCTACCAATCAAACCCAATCATCTGATATTCATTACAATAAGCTGAATACTGACCCTCCTTTTAGAAGAACCACACCTGGTGTTAATTTGCTCCACAAGTTTTCGGAAACGGTTGAAGACAATACCAATCGTATTAAGCACAATGCCAACAAGATCACTGAAGCAACAAATATTAGATTGAAAGAAAATATATGTCCAACATCTGAGTTTGCATCCTTTCCTCAAATAGGAACCAAGCGCAATACCAATAATATGGATGATTCAACCAATGTAAGAGTTTAAAGGAAAATCACTGCAAGACCAGACTTTGTTTCAACATTACAACCAGTACAAGGAATTATATCAGGGTTGCTTCGTAGACTGGATGGTACACCTTCAAGTCTCAATATCATTTTACAATCTAACCAAACATATACAAATCCATCACCAAATTTAAACTCCAATGTACAAACTTCTGTCCACCCTATACCATCCATCTTTCTCACTCCTGAAGTCAGTCATCAATCCACTAATATGTCATCAACTCATTCAAACAACATTGATCAACATGACAACTTCAATGATGATTCTTCCACTTCAGATTCTGATCAAAGTGACACTACTCATATGGATAGTACCAGTGATGAAGATGTTGATGACAATTTTGCCCAAGGTAAGACTCCACATTATTATATATTTTTCTATTATAAGTATAATGAGTTTCAATAACTTTAACTGTCTATCATGTATCAACACAGGATATGGTGACATAGGAGACCCTGTTTGGGAGTGTCAACAATGTGGAGCTTTGATGTGGTATCAAGAGAGGAGACAGAAATTCTCAAAACTTCTAAACCAAAATTTCAGTTATGTTATGGTGAAGGAAAAGTACAGCTTCCCCTTTTAGAACAACCACCACAGCTACTACAAAACTTACTCTTTTAAAACCATAACACACAGAGCAAAAATTATCAGGCTAATGCCAGAACATACAATGCTATGTTTTCCTTTACTTCTTCAGGTATGAATTTTGATACCACAACAAACAAAGGAAGAGGTCCACCTAACTTTAGAATGCAAGGTCAGACTTGTCATAGAATTGGAAGCATGTTACCTGTAGAAGGACAACGTCCAAAATTTGCTTAGCTTTATATATATGACACAGAAAACGAAATTAACAATAGAATTGGTACTTTCAGGTAATGTTCCCAAATAGTTTATGTTGTATTATTTTCACTTCATTTATTTACCTTTTTTCCTATATATCACTAAATGAATTTCCCTTTTTCATCTCAGTAACAATAAGGATATAGATCAAAACATTGTTAAAGCTTTAAAAACAATGCTGGATCTAAACAATGTACATGCAAAAGCTTTTAGAATGGGAAGAGGTACCTTCAAAGATGGTCCTGTTCAAGATGTCAAATTGAAGCTCATTGCTGATAGGAAAACTGATGGCAGAATTTACAATAAACCAACAGTTTCAGAGGTTGCTGCACTTATTCTAGGAGATATTGACTTAGCATCTCATAGAGATATAATTTTACAAGGGCAAACAGGTCATTTACAGCGAATAGATGAATTCCATGCCAGCTACCTTAGTTTACAATATCCACTCCTTTTCCCCTGTGGCAAAGATGGATATCGTCCGAGCATTTTGCTCAAGTACAAAGATGAAACTGTTGTTACTGGCAGAAATAGGTTGACAATCAAAAATTGGTTCTCGTTTAGAATACAATTGAGAAAGCATGAGTCCATGACATTGCTATGTTCAAGAAGACTTCTACAGCAATTTGTGTGCCATGGATACGCAATGATGGAATCAGAGCACCTAAATTGGCTAAGGAAAAATCAGTCAAAATTAAGAGTTGGTAAATATAGACAACTAAGTGATCTAGGTGCTGCAAATAACCAAGGTCAACAAACATTCCAAGGAAAACGAGTTGTTTTACCTTCAACATTTGTTGGGAGTAAGAGATATATGGATCAACTATACTTTGATGGTATGGCAATTTCAAGTGTTGTTGGTTTCCCTGACATTTTCATTACATTTACATGTAATCCTAACTGGCCTGAAATTACTAGAGAACTAAGCAAATACAACTTGAAGCCACAAGACCGTCCATATATCGTTTCAAGAGTGTTCAAAATCAAGTTTGATGAGTTGATCAAAGATCTTACAAAAAAACACATACTAGGGAGGGTCATAGCATGTAAGTTATATATTTTTCCTCTATCATTTATGTTATATTTGCTGCATGCATTTTCCAAGTACAAAACTAATAATGTGTTTGTTTGTTTGACAGATATGTACACCATTGAATTCCAGAAAAGAGGCTTACCACATGCCCACATTCTCATTTTCTTACACCCCTCAAGCAAATATCCCAAACCTAAAGATATTGACAAGATAATTTCTACATAAATACCTGATCCAAATAAAAATATTGAGTTATACAACTTGGTCAAAAGTCACATGATACATGGTCCTTGTGGTAAAGCTAGATTATCATCACCATGCATGAAAAACTTTAAATGTACAAAGTTCTTTCCCAAGAAATTCATTG
>Ga0228711_1012529_pt1 | contig 10346 bp, 5 predicted proteins | sample MedpolnodulmetaG_2_FD_177996 | JGI IMG/M metagenome (GOLD analysis project Ga0228711, IMG submission 177996) | Root nodule microbial communities from Medicago polymorpha collected in Santa Monica, California, United States - brown nodules | ecosystem: Host-associated > Plants > Roots > Nodule...
ATAAATATATATTTATTTTTTTTTTTTTTTTTATAAAAAAAAAAAAAAATATATATATATATATATATATATATATATATATATATATATATATATATATATATATATTCATGTTTCTGTGCGTTGTGGATCACAGAAACTGTCGGTGCAATGTACACCACATAAAATCCTATGTACTTGACATGTTTAGATTATATAAACCGAACCGGGATTTCACCCTACAAAGTACGAGTTTTAACACCAGTAATTTAATTTCAGCGGCATAAAATAAAGATTTGGTGGGAGAAGTAATAGTCTAAAAGTTACTCGATAGGCACCTCGGTTTTGCTTCAGTTTGGGTTGTAACTCTCAATCAACAGTTTCTATGTGTAAAATTTGATTGGATCATAACTCTTATTCAACTTTGTTAACCAAACAAACAATTTTGAGGTGCTATTGAGCAACCATCAACACTTCTAGCCCTACTATTTTCTTAAAAATTACATCCTCTAAATTTTTCATTTTCAATCCGAGTGATTTAATTTGAAAAAGAAAAAGAAATGTTTGTTTTCCTATACAGATGAATAACTTCGGGCAAGAGATTAAAAATTGTGTAGGTTGGGAATGAAACTTTGGATTTAAGAAATTTGTTTTATAAGCCAATTCCATTCCTCAAAGGCCCCCTAAATACCAAAAGAAAAAAACTTATCTCGATTCAAAACTCCTGAGTTCGAGAGTTAAGTACCGAACCTCTCAAAAGTTAACTACCAATCCAAGATCGCCAGTTATGACCCGATCCACCTTGAAACAGAACACAGAAGCAGAACCCTAACATAAGGCTGCATTAATTTGGTAGTATTAGGCATTCCACACTCAAACACAACACTCAAAATAGTAGTATATACATTCAAATTCAACACATTAACACAAACTCGTACACATACAAACTAAAATTCTTTCAACATTCAACCACATGTGTAATATAATAGTCTATGACATAAATGTTTTGATATTAAATACCAATATACATTAGAGTCACTAGAATCAGGTGGAAACATTAAAGTACATTGAGAAAAACTAACTAGTCACACAGTCTGCAAAATCTGAATACTTCATTCTCCCGCGCCTCACTCAATATTGGATGGTCAAATCCATTTCTTGGACAATCTGATAATATATTGCAAATGAGATGCTTATAATAACAGAGATAATATATTTTTTATATGGAGCATAATTCATCATTGTGAAACCAATTTAATAGATGATAGATGTCTCTTTTTATAAACTTATTTAAGAACTTATCTTAGATTTACATTTTTCCAAATATTCCATAACCCTCAAAGTTGAGAGATATGTTTTCCTCGATTTTCATTCTTAAGTGTAGCCGGTTCAAATACATTCTTTTCATAACCGCTTGGGATTACTTCTCTTTTCATCCTATTGATTTCCCAAGCATCCTGTGGAATTTGAATTATAGAATTCGAACGGCATAAACACCTCATACAAACCTCAAAAACACGTTAAAATATTTTGGATTTTAGAATCCAAATTGGATGTGCGAGAAACTCAGAGGGTGTGGAAAGTAATAACATAAGAGCTATGGGATGAAGTCCTTTCAAGCGGTTGAGATAAGAGCCCAATAATACAAGTGTTTGGGGCCTTATTATTATTTAACTCACTCATACTCCATTTTTGTAGGAGAATTGCTCTTTAAACATCTTCAATTGCTCACATTTCAAAATATAAAAAATGTATCTATCGGATCATAATTTCCGTTCTCTTGTGATCGTATCCTATTAAAACTTTCAGGCAAAAAAAAAAATCTAAAAAGCAAACGGGAAATAGGACCCAATCACAAACGAACGGAAATTAAGACTCGATGAGGTATTTTTGGCATTTTAAGATGTCTTGTGAACAATTGAAGGTGCCTGCAGAACAATTCTCAAGGAAAAGAAAAATATTCGCCGATGCTATATGAGAGATCCCTTTCATTATATTTCTTCCAATAAATAAGATTTTTTTTTCCTCACCAGATAGTCAAAAGTTGACCGCAACAGATACAAGGGACTGCATTCTAATTTACTTCAATCAACTAATGTGGTGTCCAGTGGATATGAAGTTTTTTTTAGAAGCTATAAATATACCAAGTATAAGATGTACTAATCAACAAAGTATAGCTAACATTCAAATATTGATCGATTAGTAAAAAAAAGTAAACAAAATTTACAGAGGTAAATCAAATACTTCCTCGTGAAAAATAATAGAAGAATAGTAGTAGCTCGTTTATTTAATTGTAGCTTTGAATTTTTTCACAAAACAAGATAAGGAAAACGAAAAGTATATTTACGTAAACATATATACAACGATGATGGATAAATTGGAGATGATCATACTCATATAACATTATAAAGTAAACATTGGACGATTGAAAAACAAACAAATGAACGTAAAACCAAATCAAAACCTAAAATAAAGATATGATATATACAGAAAAATAAAAATAACATACAATGGAATAATGACAATTGTGGTTTTACCAACATTTTGTTATTGGCATATATGGGGGAGTGAAGCATTCGAGAATTATTAATTATACAACTTTTTCCAACCGCTCATGCATATTTTTCCTAATTTTTTTTTGAGGGATTTCCTAAATTATTATTGTCTACTTTGAATCTTGTGTATAAGTAATCATGATTTTGTCCTTAGATAAAAAATGGTTCTTCTGTTAGTGAAGGAATGTGAGTGTTTAATTTTAAGCTATTAATACTATCGATTCTCAATCAATATGAGACTTTTTCCACCCTGTTCAATAACCTCTTGTCGAGACTAAGGGGCTAAAGGGTCGATCAACCCTCATGTGTGGCTTAGACCCACATGAATTCTATATCCATAGAAGACACCAATACTTCAACCTCAAGTCCGTTCCGCCCTTTTTCTAATGAATTGTTTGCTTTGGATCATGTATGTAGGTCATCATCGTTTTGTTTGTAATTAAAAGTCGTCTTGTACTAAAAAAAAAATGTCTTGATGGATAGATGAGTATGTATCTATCTTCAAAGTTCAAAGTTCATACAAATCTTGTACTCAAATCTTGTCTTTCAAAGTTCAAACAATCTACTATTGAAATACAAAAAAGTTTTTTAAATTACTAATTTTACTTGTAATTCCTATTTTTCTTCCTTTTCCTTTTGCTCCTTATCAAAAAACAAGTCATTTTGTATTTGAATAATTGTGTAATAGAGATAATGAGTTCCGTTATTTTTGGAAGGTGGGAAAAGAGTAGATTAGCACGTTATAATGCATGTGGGAGTAGTCTAACAAAGAAGCACGTTATATTTGAATAATTGTGACCCCATGAAGGTGACATATTTCATCAAATACAGACAATCTCACTAATCTATCAACCCCGTCCCGTTCTAAGGTACACCTTTATTTGCCTTTGGAGGAAAATGATCACATGCACCATGCTTTCACGGTCCTTAGTATGGTCCCACAGTTCAATCAACTCCACTTATAGTATGGTTTACTCAATTGATATAGGTTAGGTTAGGGTATAGTCTGTGTCTGTCTCGTGATGACCCCGTTCGGACCCCGCTACTAGGACGGAGGACATGTACAACGTCATGTTCCAATTTAACTCTCTTTCCACTGTGCTTTGTGCCGTAATTTTGTTGCTACATTTGTATCATTTATTTTTCTATCTGCACACCTAGGCTGTATGGAGGTATGTAGGCATCTAGCTACAAATCGTATCTTGTGTTTTCACCCACCCCACGAAAAGAATAAAATAAAACTAGGAATGCATGTGTATGTGTAGTCCTAATTTTGATGCTAACACATTTGTAATTAGTTGGGTCAAAATCGAACGATTAATTAGATTTTAACTTTAAGCGGAATCAAAATCTGTCTTAAAATCTAATTCTTTCAATCTCGACCCAGCGTCTACAAATGTATTAACTACGTGAATGTGTTAAGTTTTTTAATACAGAGAATTTGATTTGAAAAAAAAAGAAAAATCATATTGTGTGTGACTATAAGTGATTAGATAAAATATATTAACCTTGCTGCATATTTTCTTTATATTTTAAGTGTAATAAAAATCTGTTTTAAAATCTAAATCTTTCAATTTTGATTCAACGTCCACAGATGTATTGAATATTTCCAAAAAAAAAATAAAAAGTCATATTCTCTGTGACTATTTTGACCTATTCTAAAGAGTTAATTATGATATAAGTGATAGATAAAATATATTATCTTCCATTGACAAAAAATAGTAGATAAGGGTAAAATTGAGATAGTTAAACTAATTGATAAATATGACATGACCTGGAATATATTTTTAATTAATATTTATTTATTTTTCAATTAAGATGATAAGGGTAAAATTGAGGAACAAAACGATCAACTATACAAGTTCTAACGCTACTTGAAGTTAGCTTATCAATAAACTATAAATTACTTAAAAAATACCATTAGCTGGTGAAAAAATTGTTACCGAACATGTAATTTGTTCAATATGAGCTTATATATGTTTGACAATAAGCTCGAAAGTTGGTCTTGCAAAAAAGAATCTATATATTATTGCGCATTCAAGTAGCTACATTTGCATTATTTGATAATAGTTGTGTTAGAGTGTGGTCGAATCCAAAGTGGTCACACATGATGTTAAGATGCATTTAGAACCCAACAAAGACAAAAATAAATTGAGAGGAAAATTGATCATTTAAATAGTAATCCTAACCTGGTTAAGAAGAAACGTTGCATTCATCCTTCCCTTATTCTTAGGGTATAACTATGTTTGGCGTAGTCATCGACATTAATTTGCATAATATTCGAACTAAAGGTGGATTTTACGTAATCATTAATAATATTTTTAGATTTAAATAAGTTTTTCCTCCCTTAAAAAGATAGAGAAATTTGCATTTAGTATCTGTGAAAACAAAAACATCTCAATTTATTTTTTAGAGAAGTAATTCAAAATTTGTTATATTTATAGGAATGAAAAACTTGTCTAACTCATATTTTTAATATTATATTTCATGAAAAAATGTTTGTAACACCAAACCAAAAAGAGAATTTAACATGGTCATCAACATTAATTTCCATAATTATAGGATTTAACGTGATTGTAGTAGGAAATATAATTAGTAGTAATTGTGTTACATCTATTTTTGTTTCGGTCACTACTAAAAATCTCAAAGTCGATGACTAAATCAAATTCTCATTTGGCCCAGTCATTGCAAATTTTTTTTAAAGGCGATTGTTAAACCAAATTCTCTTTTGATTTGATCATCGCAATCTTTATCTTTATTATAAACATTTACCTTACACAAATGTTATAGTACACGTGACACTCAATTATGATTAACCTTATTTATTGCTTCGATTAGTAATACATATGATATTATGAAAATTTTCTCACTAATTCATTTTTGTACTCATTTAACACCATTGACCTTTACACATCAAGTTTTTCAATCTCATTTATTGTATTTGAATGCATATCATGTGTTTTTTTATTTCTTACTATTACTATTTTTTAGTACAAGTATTACTTCTTACTTTCATCATTTTCACATAATTTTGAAATTCATTCTCAAATTTTAATATCTTTCTCAAAACAACTCTTTAGGTTTATTCAAACGTTTTCATTATTCTAAATTTAAATTATTTTCCATGGATTTAATTAATGAGAATAATCCAAAAATTGATTCTTTTCCGTGGGTTCATTCCATGTATTCAATTTTTCAAAATCTCTCTTTTAGTTGTTCAACTTTGGTTTGTTCTCTATGTATCACATGAAAATCTTCAAAGCATCAATATGTATTACCAATGCTTTGTTATTGTTATTTCATATATTTACGTAATATATTATTTTAATTGATTTTATATTTTAAACTCTTTATTTAAAAATTTTAAATTTAATTATGTCACATCAATTGCTTTGTTTTTCATGGACAAAATTTTATTCAACTATTTCAAAGTTGAAGCTATCATATTTACTATTTGTTGATTCATTCATTTGAGTTGCACTCTTTTTTTTTGACCATTTATGTTGTACATTTTTTTATACAATTTATGTTTTACTCTCATTTGTGTTCCGTACGCGGTGTATTCCGTGACAATTTTCAATTTTCACTAGATATAGTTCTTAATCTTGGTTTGGATATAAAAAAATTTCAATTTTCAATTTTCATTAGATATAGTTCTCATTTGTGTTCTATACGCAGCGTATTCCGCGACATAGAACATTTGGAAAAGATGGGCTAGAAACTCTTCTTTCATTTGGAGGCTTTTGTGTGTGTATCTAGCGATGAAGCTTTTATCTTGGAATGTTAGGGGATTGGGCGGCGTAGAGAAAAGGAGGGAGGTGAGTGCGTTGGTGAGGGAGAGAAAACCTTTTATTCTTTGTATCCAAGAAACTAAGTTACCAGTTTTCGACGCCTCTGTCTGTAAATCTATTTGGGGTGACGACAACGTCTACTATTCTTACCAACCTTCGGTGGGGGCCTCGGGAGGCATCGCTACGCTTTGGGATTTAAAGGAGGTGGAGGTGTGGTTGACTGTGTCTTTGGATCATGTGCTTGCAGTATCAGGTCGTTTTTTAAAGTCTGGGGATCAATTTGTCGTTTTTAATGTTTATGCCCCTTGCGATACTTCTCGTCAACAAGTTCTCTGGAATGTTTTATCTTCTAGAATTGACTCTTTGGAGGGCCAAAATGTTTGTGTCTGCGGTGACTTCAATGCCATCCGTCGGGAGGAGGAACGCAGAAGTGTTAGTAGTGTTCTTCCCCAGGCAGGCATCGACAGCTTCAATAACTTTATAGTCAACAATTTCTTGGTGGACCTCCCGCTCCGGGGGCGCTCTTTCACGTGGTATCGGCGAGATGGGAGGTCGATGAGCCGTATTGATCGTTTCTTGTTATCGGAAAATTGGAGCTTGACCTGGCCTAATTGTTTTCAACTGACTCTATCCAGAGGGTTGTCTGATCACTGCCCCTTAGAGCTATCTATAGACACCGAAAATTGGGGGCCTAAACCATTAAGGATGTTAAAGTGCTGGGCGGACTTTCCTGGTTATAATTCTTTTGTGCGTGATACTTGGAGTTCGTTTCAGCTAAGTGGTTGGGGCAGTTTTGTCTTGAAAGAAAAGTTGAAGTTACTGAAAGTGGCTCTAAGGGATTGGCATCATCGCCACTCAAAGAACCTTCCGGCACGAATCTTGTCTCTGAAGGATAAAATTGCTTCTCTTGACTTGAAGGGGGAATCAACTGTGTTATCGGACGATGAAATCCAGGAGCTTCATGGGTTGTCGGAGGATTTGTTCTCTCTCTCCAGAGTAAATTCTAGTATATGCTGGCAACAATCTAGAGTTCAATGGTTAAAGGAAGGAGATGCAAACTCTAAGTTTTTTCATAGTGTTATGTCTGGTAAAAGGAGTAGGAACGCTATCCCGTTCATTCTTGCGAATGGGACTTTGGTTGAGGGAGTAGAGAACGTTCGTAACGCGGTGTTTACTCATTTTCGGGCGCAATTTCAACCAACCCAGACTAATCGGCCCAACATGGACGCGTTAGATTTTCGTACTTTGTCGTTTAATGATGGGGCTTCTCCTTACCCCTCCAGGACGTGTGTGGCAGGATGTGATTGTGTCGAATCGTCTTCTCATTTATTTTTGCACTATAATACTTTTGGTTCTATTTGGCACTTGATTTATAATTGGATTGGGATCTTAGTGACCAACCCTCTCTATGTACCTGATCATTTTCATCAGTTTGGCTTTAGTGGTGGCCTCGGCAGGAAGCGGCGCTCAATTTTACAGGTTATATGGTTTGCAACTGTCTGGGAAATCTGGAAGGAACGTAACAATAGGGTATTTACAAGCAAAGAAAGCCCCGTTCTTCAGGTGGTGGATAGGATTAAGTCCATCTCCTATATGTGGATGAAGGCGAAGCACATTACTCTCCCTTTCAATCTGCATGGCTGGTGGCTTAATCCGTTCACCATATTGAGCATAGACTAATAGTTACTCCATTTGCTTATTTTCTTGTTATTGTAGTTCCCTTTGTAAATATTGTTCAGACCTTGCGTTTATTCCTTGGTACACCTTGTACGGGGAATAACACTTTCATGTGGTAATATATTTCATTTTAGCCTCTTCAAAAAAAAAAAAGATTAATGAGGCTCGGTATGGTTTGAATATATTAGATATGCAAAGTTCAAAATTGAAAGGGAAAGGAGTCAAAGAAAGATAATTCAAATGTTGTTCACGGTCTTTAAATCTACATGTAGAAACAATAATAATTATGAGAGCATGAGGTATATATCATGAATAAAAATAATAAAGAATATAAATATATAGTATTTTTGTATTGTGTTTGTGAAATATAAGTAATTTCATACGTGTCAAAAATTCGAATGTATTGCTTTGATCATGTGTACAAGGAAGAAGAGTGTATCTACGATTTTTCTGAAAAGGTAGTTCTATTGTATATTTGACCCATATACAAATATACTATGATTTTGTTATAATTTTTGCTTGAAATATGAATTTTGTGAGATGTATTTTATGTGCTAAATTATTTAAAGTGGACCAAGCAAGGTTTTTAAAGTTAAGTGTTGTACATATGTACTACAAAGGTTTTAAGGCATTTGAATATTGTGTTTCAATAACACTTCTACAAAATTTGACCATGTTGTCAATTCCTATCGAAAAAATATATAATATAAAAAATTCAAGACCACAACATATTTGAAAACAAACTTTCAATTTAAAATAAAATGTTTTGAAATAAAGACCTGCAACTAAAAATGTGATGGAAATAGACTTGCAACATTATTTTTTCATTTTTAATTTTTTTGTATAAATTGTCAGGTATCTTGAAGTTCTGTTAGATATTGTGTTTTCGTAAATAAAATGGATATTGTATAGAAATTTACTTTTCAAAGAATAAAGTTGAATTTTACTCAGACTCTTCCATCTTTTTGTACAAAAAAAAAGTTGAATTTTACTCACAATTTTTTCGAAAGTTAAAGGTATTTATTTTTTCAATATAATTTAAGGAAACAAAAAATTAATAGAATCAATAAATCAATGCTTTTATACTCCACAAAGGAAACACCATTTAAGAGTATAGTTGTGGAAATATTGAAAATACCATCAAATTTTATCTATTTAAAGTAATACAAAATACATAATATTCTATAATTAATTATTTTTGCATCATTTTATAACATTTTTTTCATATGTATCTTCTTCAGGCAATTGAAGTAACTTACTCCTTTCCTATTTTATTATATAAAATAGTGAGTATTTGAAATTTTAAATATGTATGTTTGTGTAATTGAAATAACAGTGCAACTTTTATCATGCACGACCGTGATGCAGCTGATTTTTTTTTTTTGAGAAGTCATGTATATATATTATTGAATCAATTGGGATGTATAGAACTAATTAAAAAAATATAAAAAAATTAATAAAAAAATATATAATTGTATGTTTTCTTTGTTGTATCATATTATATAGATATAATAATTAATTGTTGACCATTAACTATATCTATATAATAAACAAATTTCTTGCACAAATTTCCTACAAAAATAAAATAAAAATTCTTGCACAAATTCTGAAGTATGTTGTGACACTTAAATATAGACCAAATGATTATGGTTTTCTAAAGGGCTCATGACAAATAAAGTAGATTATGTTTTTTAGAGGAAGAGTAAATTATTGGTTATAGGCTCATAAATTGCATTAAAAACAATATCATGGTATAGAAGCAAATTAGATGTAAAATCATACCCATAAGAAAGGTGGGTGGTTGGTGATTTAGTCACAGGAAGTTTATGTTCTTTTCTTTAATGAGAAGAGAGAAAATAAATTAATAAAAGATAGAAGATAAAAAATGAATTTATTAATAAAAGAAAGAAGATAAAAAAATGAATTTTAACACGAGAAAAGATAAGGAAATAAAAAGAGTGTGTGTTTTCTCCATGAGAGTAGATAGAATATAGTGAGTTGCTGGTGATTTTATGCGTTTGTTGAAGGAGTTGGAGGTTTTTGGGTAAATAGTTTACCAAAAAAGTAGACTGAACAAAAAAGATTCCACATTGTTTTATAAATTCAAATAAACATGTATTTTATCAACTCAACAGAGCACATCTGTAGTCTGCATTGTCAAATACCACCAAAGATCAAAAGTGAAAGAATTTGAAATAATATAAGTTGAGTAAGAAAATGTAATATTCCGCGTTTTAGTTCAAGATGTTTTATCCGTTAGCTCGTCTCATGCGCGTTTTAGACCGAGGGGCATGTTGGTAATTGTACGTAGGGACTATTTAAGTGTGTTTTGGACCCAAATCCT
>Ga0228711_1012530_pt1 | contig 10344 bp, 6 predicted proteins | sample MedpolnodulmetaG_2_FD_177996 | JGI IMG/M metagenome (GOLD analysis project Ga0228711, IMG submission 177996) | Root nodule microbial communities from Medicago polymorpha collected in Santa Monica, California, United States - brown nodules | ecosystem: Host-associated > Plants > Roots > Nodule...
TATTGGCCTTTTCTTGTTGTAGTGTTGTGTATTTTTCTTCAAGTCTTTATCCCTATTTATAGAGGATTTGAGAGACGTTGAGAACTAGCCGGTACATCAACTTGTCTTGCTTGAAGCTTTGATTCTTTGCCATTGATCTTTTTCCTGATTTGATAATTGTCCTATGAAAAACTAATTTCAAATCCATTCCATTTGAAACGGAACAACGTCTGCAGCAATATTACTGTTATTCTTGTCTTGGTGTGGAGACAAGTTGCAGAGATGGTGGTTGCAGAGGCATGCGCAGAGTTAGTGGTTGTACACTTCGTACATTGTACTTTGTCAACTCTGTGAAGTGGCTTCTGATGAGATACTTCTGATAACCTTGCTTCTAATGACCTTGCTTCTGATGACGTGTCTTCAGGAGCGCTTTCTTCAGACGCATTTCTTCAGACACTTTTCTTCAAACGCTTTAAGCTTCAATAAAAATTCCTTTGCTCTTTGACTTGTTCAATCAGAACCTTTTATGAATAGTGCTTTGATTAAGATCCTGTATACTTCAACAAATGTTAAGCATATCCAATTGATAATTTTAATACCTTGTTATCATCAAAACTTAAGAGGTGATTTTGCGAAACACCCTTTATTCCAACAGTATACAATTTTCCAATTTCAAATTTCAAGGCGTTTTGATATTATAGTATACTGATGGGGTAAATCCGCAAGTGCACGGTTTACCGAAGTAGTAAAAAGAAAGTATCGTTCCAACAGGGAGTTGTTCAATTCAATTAACTTTTATTGATGATTAGAAAAGAGTTTAGTTTAGTTGAAAAGATTGGATTTTTAACGGTTGAAAATAATAATAAAAAGGCACCTTGGGATTATTGGTTCATCTTGGTGACAAACCCTTCACAAACCAAACCCTAAACCTAAACTTTATATTGTACCTACTTTCTAAAGACAAGTTTCTCTTAAGCCTATTATATCTCCTTTCGGTTTCAGTGAGTGTGTTCCTCTAGCAACCACGCCTATTCTCATGGTTAATTGCTATTAGAATCCTTGAAGAACGAAACTTTAGTTGTTTCAAGGTTTGCTAGACTATACTCATGTTTCGCAATCCTTGTCTAATTTCACTTATTCCAATATCAAAACTTCTTCTTTCGATGCTTCGTTTTGATATTTGTGATGATGAATTAACACGTACTAACCCTCCGCTGTCGCTTTATTAGTTTGATACTTGTTAATTCATTATAAAAACGGTGAAATTAGATTAGAAATTAGATTTATATAAAATTAGGGTTTGAGGCTTGGTTTGATTAGGATTTGGTTATTAGACTCATCCAACAATCCCAAGACAAGAAGAGTCTACTCACTCATGTTCATCGTAGACATAGAAGAGAAGAAGAAGAACATAAATAAAATAACAAGAAAATAAAGGAAGAGCTTTTATTAAAGAAGACAATTGTCACTATTGAATTCTAAAAACAAAAGATGATTTGTTGTGATAGCTAACTACTCTATTTATAGTTTACAATGACTTAAGCACTAAGAAATATATCACTAGAATGTTCCACAAGAAACCACGGGCTTTTAGGTTAGAAATAAACTAATAGTTGTCCTTGAAGCAGAAAGCAGCAAAAGGCATCCCGAAAGTTGGCACGGCCGTGTGGCTGGTGGCACAGGCCGTGCCAAGCTTCTGACTTGGGGGACGTCAGATTTTTGTATTGAATCTTCGTATTTTCAGCCCGAATCAGCTCCAAATCCCTTTCTTTTGCTTCAAGACTCAATATTTAGAATATTTGTTCCTGAAATTAAATAACTTGCAATTGAAGTAAAATAGTTCTAGAAAGGAAATAAAAACAAATAAAATCTAAATAGAATAGACTCGAATAATATATTTAAAACACTAATTATTGACTCATCACTCTCTTTCCTTTATTAAGGATAGGTCGAAGACGGATAACTCCGACCATAGAATTTCATTTCGGCTTTTAAATGTTGATTACAAGATGTCTTTAAAAGCTTTTTGTTCCGAACTAGGTATCGCAAATGCGGGATATATCCATGAATCTTGGGATCAATCTTTAAAGCCGACCGACTACGACCCTGTTGCCTTTTGGAAGAGCATAACCGGTTTAAACCAATACAATTCCCGTTCCAATAAGGCTAGTAACATTTACAACCCTGTGCTTAGGTAGCTTCAAGGGCTTATTGCTTGCACCATATGGGGTAGGAAAGAAGTGGGGACGACTAGGACCAATGAGCTGTTTATGTTGTGGGCAATGCTATATAACTGCTCTGTTAACACTTGCTATTATTTGCTTGATTATCTTGCTTCCGTTGCTAAAAAGAAACCGGATGAGAAAAGTGAAATAGTGGTAGGTGGAATCATCACCTTTATTGCTAAGAAGTTTGGGGTGAGTGAGAATAGAGGGATCACTAGGATTGAGGAAAACTATTACCTAGACTTAGATACCCTCACTACTATGTTCTTTCTTTGACCTTCTGGACCATCTCACAATTACCAATATGAGTGGAAGGTCAATAGGGCTAATTGATTTGATTATTCTACCTAATCTGGTCGTAACTAACCCGGAGGTGGTGGAAAATTTGCTTTATGTTGGTGGTGATGATGGTGGTGAAGAGGAGGAAGGTGCACACTTGCACCATGAACAAGAAGCCGGTGGGCATTATGATGATGAACGGTGGGCTGGATGCAAACCGAGGTTCAAAGGAGAAGCACCGAGCAACAAAGACAATGTGTTGAAATATTAGGGCTACGTGGTGATGTCCAAAGAGGTAACCGCTTGCATGAGCAAAACAACAAAATGCTCCTAAGAATGATGCAACACCTCAACCTCCAAGATTCTCCTCAAGGACCCCAATAAATTGTGAGCTTTCCTTTTATCTTTTCCTTTTATTTCTTGTTGTTTTTCTTTCTTTTCAAATCATTGACGACAATGCTTCACCTAAGTGTGGGGGGAGCCAATAAAGTGTCTTTTCTTATTTAGTTAAGTGTCGTAGTGTTCCCAAACTCCCTTGAATTTTAATTTTCTGTTTTGTTTTATTGCGAAAGGCATGAAAAGCAGCTTGTTTCTATTGTAATAATTTTTTTTTTGTCTCTTCCGAAATGGTTGTTTCTTGTACATGAAAGTTATTTCTTATGTTTTGAGTGTTCTTGCTATACATGTTTTATTTTGAAAATTCTCTTTGAAAAAAGCACATGGTTGCAGTCCTTGAGTAAGTGTGTAGGTATGTATTTTAAGGAGCACGTTCTAACTCTAATGGTAAATTGACCCTTAAAAGTCTTCAGAGTAAAAGTAGTATAAGTTTGTGTGGGGAATAAAAAGATCAAACAAAGAGGGTAGGAAGCAAAATTATTTCTAGGGCACCATTGACTCTAGGGGGCAGGAGTCACACTACCTGACTACCTACGTGAAGGTGTTATCTCTACAAACTAACTAGCTTCTATAATTCCTTCTTACTTATCAAAAAGGGGTCAGAACAAATATATATATAGGATGCACCATTGACTCTGGGGGCAGAAGTAGGAATCACTAACTTCCCACGTGAAGGTTGTGACACCCTAAATCCTAACATAATTTCCTATTATTTATTCAAAAATAGAGTTTGATTCGCAGTAGAGAGTGTAAAATAAAAATTTACTATTAATAAAGAATTCTCCCACAAGATTTTGGATACTACATTGACTCATAACAAACATAATTCTCACATAAACACTTCCTTGAAAATTATAATAATATTAACATCGAATTCTTTGCTTTTGAAAATACTTTCCTTTACATCATAGAAAATTGTTTTCTTGTACAAACTAAATAAGTAAGTATACCCTTTTCCTAGTGTCACTATCAGAGCGCAACTTTTCCCACACTTGAACTTTAAGACTCGTAAACCTGTATTTATAGACTACGATTTCGCAACCGCAGGGGCAAGCCAGCAAACACAAACAACGAAGGGGTGAATTTCGAGAACATGTAATAGTATAAAATAAATGAGAAGAACATGCGAGAAATCAAGTCAAAACCATATCACATTACAAAATTCATAACCTTAAAAATATACTATATCCTTCAAATTCACATTAGTCAAGAAAATCATTACACATACGAATCAAAACCTTCACAAACATAATGCCCCAATTCAATCCAAGATAGTCATAAAAAGATAGTCACAAATAATAATCAAGACAATCAAGGACATATTCTCACAAGGTAATCAAAAACATTTATAATGGAATACTCACAAATGACATTCCAGACAATCAATAGCATACTCTCACGAAATAATCTACATCATTCATAATAACACAGTCACAAGTCAAACAATGATATGCATGCTCTTAGACTCTAGACATCTCTTTATTTGGTACCATTTCTACTCCGAAGTACTTGGTTAGGAGGTCGATAGAGCTATGCCACCAGATGGTGGATGGACAATTCAAAAGCGGCCGAGTCATTACAAACTATTCAAGGTTGGCCGATTCACTACGGACTATTCATGATTGGCCGAGTCTTTACGGACTATTCAAAGTTGGTCGAGTCATTACAGACTATTCAAAGTTGGCCCTGCCCTCATAGATCCCCTCCTCAACCCCGAGACAATATGTCTCATTCATTAGTACTTCCCCCAATCATATTAGGTTTGTCAAACCATACCTAGATGATGACCAAACACTCCACTAAGCCCTATACCTTATCATTCAATCCATATTCATTCAATAATCACAATTCACAAACACTCCACTAAGCCTTATACCTTATCATTCAATCCATATTCATTCCATAATCACAGTTCATAGTGTATGCTTCACACTATTCAATAAAAATTCATATTCATGTATTTTAGTCAATCTCAATCAAGTCTCAATAGTTCAAACATATATAATCATGATTATAACTAGTCAAATTCTACCAGTCAGTAAGGGATTCAACAGATAGTGCATTTTTAAACATAATTTCATACTAGTTAACACAAATCTGCGCACACACATCTATCACACAATAATTAAACATTAAAACATGATCTCACAAAGATAAAATACTAAACAATCTTAACATAATTTCATTCAAGGCAGCTCTAGGTTTCTGAATCATATTTTTAATCATCATTATTACCATCAACATATTCTTAATAAATTATTATTCATGAATCAAACGCTCTCATACCACTTGCATCTAATCCCTCCCCTCGTTGACATAGGATACCCCTAAGAAGCAAACACACTTTAAAGGTAATCGATAAGGGTAATCAGCAATATTCATTCAATTCAGATTATTCACATCCATCTGAATCCAATGTGAGAAATAAAAATATTCATTCATCTCAAATCAACATCTCATTCATTAAACTATATTCATTTATAATATTTTCAACAACACATATTTATAGTCCAACCAACATCTCAATATCCATAGTCATCATATGTATGTTGCATAGCAAATATTCATTTCAACAAGATTCAACATCACATTTACATCAATTATCGAATAATTCATCTATTAGAGTCATTACAAACAGATCAAACATGAGCACAACATAAATTTTATTCATGGGATCAATTAAATCAATCAAGACCTTAATAATGTTTCTAATTCCAGTTTTAATCTTCCACTTCTAAATTTACACATTAATTAATTATTCTCTCAAAGGCTACAACCGTCGCAGCGAGCCTCAAACGAATTTGTGGGAAATACGGGTTTCCCGTTCATCACAATTATTTTACACTCATGTATTCGAACTCTTTTCCCTCACCCCATACCTGGTTTGATGATCAACAATGAACAGCGAACGCTTTCAAAACAAAATCTCATAGCGACAAGTTTGCAGAGTCAACAAAACAAGACTGGTAAATTACGCCAGGCACAAAGTCAGTCTTACATAATTAATAAAATTAATAGAAGCAAAAATAGGACCAGAAGGATAATAAAAAGATATGATCAGAAGAAATCTCACCGACATAGAAACGAAACATCGATTGAATCCATACTTTCAACATTTCCGAATGAATAGTTCTACTACAAGATGTTGACGAGGAAAATCTAGAAACTTAGTCTCTATTTATCAAAACGGATAATGAAGTGACTAGAATCGGAGAAAAATATTGGCACATATGCAAGTGATCTATTTCCATAACCTAACAGTTTGTGATTACTAAAATAGGGAATGAAAAAGGCATCAAGAGGAGTACCAATTGGGTCTTAGTTTGTGGGTGTGGTAAGGGACAATGATGAAATAGAATGCATGAGTTTTTATTTGTATGATACGCATAATAAACCTCTAGCATGAGAGGAAGTAAAAGGCCAAACCTTATTATTTTATTCAATTTAAAAACAAAAACTTTTAGCACCCCTAAATCCTATACGTGAAAGCACTACTTTGTAAACACTCAATTTTCTAACCTGCTGTTTTATAAAAAATAAAAAAATAAAAAAAGAGATAAGACCTATGATATTATAAGTTTAACCTCACCTGGCACATGCTTATCACTAACCCAGTTCACAAAATCATCGGCTTAATTACTAAGCATATAATTAGAAGCTAATAAATAGTGTTTTTTCTTTTCTTTTCAAAGATTATAAATTATAAGGTTAAAATATATAGAAATATGGTAATCATAATATGTGCAAAAATTGGGGTGTTACAAAGGTGTTGTCTCCAAATATCAATAAAAATTCTGCAGTTCCCCATAAGTGTTTAAATGTATTTAAATGTCAAATGATCAAATAATTCACATCTCTCTTATATAAAATGAAGAAAGGATTTTTCTCGGTTGGTTTAGTGTTACCTGTTTCCTCATAATATCTCTTACACAGGAGTAAGAAAAGGGCTGGACTACACACACACACTCACTTGAGACTTGTTGTTGGGTTGAATAGGTTCCTGAGAAATGCTTGAAGTTGTGATTAGTGTACCACTAGAACAAAGTCTTGGAGGAGACATGAGTTTTAATAATCATTGTCATATGTTAATTTTGTTATGTTGCTAATGTTTATGCCTTTTGCTTGAGGACAAGTAAAGATTCAAGTATGGAGGAGTTCGATGAGTCAATAATTAGTGTTTTTAATATATTATTTGAGTCTATTTTATTTAGATTTTATATGTTTTTATTTCCTTTTTAGAACGATTTTACTTCAATTGCAAGTTATTTTATTTTAGGAACAAATATTTGAAAGATTGAGTCTTGGAGCAAAAGAAAGGAGATTTGCAGCTGATTCGGGCCAAAAATATGAAGTCAACCAATCAGAAGGCTTGGGCGGCCCAAACTTCCTTGTACAACTTTTGCTTCTTCGACAAGCAGCCTATTTGGTTTATTTCTGACCTAAAGCCCATGATTTCTTGTGGAACACTCTTCTTGGGGCTTAAGTAGTTGTAGACTATAAATAGAGCATCTAGAAAACACATTGAATCATCTTTTATTCTCTGAAATTAATAGTGACAATTGTTTCTTTGAATAAAAGTTCTTCTTTTTATTATTTTATTTTATGTTCTTCTTCTTCTCTTCTATGTCTACAATGAACACGAGTGAGTAGACTCTTCTTGTTTTGGGATTGTTGGATGAGTCTAAAGACTTAATCCCTATCAAACTAAGTCTCGAACCTTAATTTTATGTAAACCTATTTTCTAATCTAAATTCACCGTTTTTATAATGAATTAACAAGTATCAAATTCATAAAGCGACAACGGAGGGTTAGTACTTGTTAATTCATAATCACAAATATCAAAGCGAAGCATCGAAAGAAGAAATTTTGATATTGGAACAAACGAATTTAGACAAGGATTGCAAAACATGAGAATAGTCTAGCATACCTTGAGACAATAAAATTTCGTTTTTCAAGGATTCCAATAACAATCAATAATGAGAATATGCGTGGTTGCTAGAGGAACACATTCACTAGGCTAAAGAGAAACTTGTCTATAGAAAATAGGTCCAGCATAAAGTTCTAGCTTTAGGGTTTGGTTTGTGAAGGATTTGTCACCCTGACAAACCAATAATCTCAAGGCGCTTTTTATTATTACTTTTAAACCGTTAAAAATCCCAACTTTTCAACTGAACTTTCTTCTAATCATTAATAAAGGTTAATTGAATTCAACAACTCGTTGTCGGAACAATACTCTTTTATTACTACATCGGTAAATCGTGCACTTGCAGATTTATTACATCAATGAGTTACGTCGGTACGATGGTCCTCTCGTTTAGGACTCAATTAAAACTAGTCAGACATAATGAAATAATAATCTAAACATATTTTTTGATGAATTCATATTACAGAGCAAAATAAAATAATAAAATAAAAAGGAGACAAACTTGTTAATGATGGAAACTTCTCAACTTTAAATAGAGAAGAAGAAGAAAGAACATCTACGGTAGTTTATTTGCAGGATTGGAACGGCACATAATTAATTCCCTAACGATGGAAATTCGAACAGCTCCGCACAGTACATAATACGGTTCCAGCAGTGATAATATAGCAATTCACAATTGAAGTGAAACATGCGCAGAAATCAGATAATGTATGAATAAAGGGAAAGCCATTAAATTAGAATCAAAGGAATAATTTTAAGAAATTGGAAATTGGAATTTGTAACATCAACGTGCCAAGAATAATCGGGTAACCTAATAGCAAGCAAAAATAATAAGGCAATAAATTTGGATTTGGAACAGTGACGTGAATATAAGAATAAATGGAAAATTGAAACTTGCGATTGAAAAGAAAAGATGCTTTAGAACTGTTATCAAAATACGGCAACTAGGGTTTGAAAATAATAAAATTGTAAGGTGGCTAGGGTTTCTACAACGAGTCTCAATGTTTTTTTAAGTCTAATTCTTCAGCACAAATCTTATCAAAGATTGTTGGGCTTGTGACGTCGGTCATGTTTTCTTTCTTTTCCTAATTTTTTTTCACTTTTGTTTTTACAACCTATTTTCTTGAAACACATCAAAATACCAGCAGTAACCGTGCAAAACACAATAATTAACTCTAAAATAAATGAAAAACAAACTATTTAGACAATGTATTTTGCATGTTATCACATGGTACAAGCTACAACTGTGTCTCTTGCTTGTGTGTTTGAGTATTTGAAGTCTCTTGTTTTTGTGCTTAAGCATTTGTAATCAGATTGAATTATAGTGAAATCTTCTTAGTAGTGCAAGTGGGACTGAACTACTTCTGGATTGTGGAAGGAATCAGGATAACTGATTTGTGTCTTTATATTCTCTATCTTTACTTTATCCGCTATCAGAATCTAAACTCTATTAGACTCTGGACTTAGTTTAAAAAGAAGAAAAAGCTAATACAATTCAACATTTTTTTGTGTTTTTCTCACCTTCAACATAGTTGTCTGACAGATTATAAACCCTAGAAGATAAATACCTAGCAAATATATATCACGTCGCCCTCCTTGGAAAGTTACCAGCGAGGGTAGGAACGATAGTACTTTGTGCAAGTACAATTCTCTTTTTCCTTGCCTATGTTTTCAATGCTTTAGCGTGCTTTGCTTTGAGTGTGTATGGATACAACAGTACAAGTATGGTAGGGATTGCACGAGAGTAGGTACTGCATGTGCACCTTTGTGTGGGAAGAAATGGAAATACGTATAAAATAAGGAGAAAGAGTAATTTGTATGACACTAAAAATACCAAACTCCTTTGCTGCGTACGTGTTAGCTGCTCAACAGTTCAAATGTGATACTTTTAATCTTTATTTTCTTATTTGCATCTATCTTATTAATATTAGTCTTTGTTTTTGTCTATTAGTTTGAAATGGATCAATATGAAGGTTGGCCGAAATCGTCCTTCCAAATGGACATTTTTGTATTTTACTATTTTTTAAGTTTTGTGAAAAATAAAAAAATAATTAAAAAAGATGTTAAATAAATCCCACAAAACAATATCCATGAATCAATTTTCACTTTAGAGATTAATTGATCTTTACGTCGATATAAAATGGTTTCTAAATTACGACAAAACAATACCACATTAGTGATGGCCAAAAGAAGCATGGCTCATTGTTTTTAACTTGAATAATCCAACTTTACACACATACATTTAGAATAAGTAGAACAAAATCAAGTAATTGGACTAAAATGATTAATAAGAAAAGACAAATTGTTTTAAGAGAATTTGAATTTGATTTTTAATTAGAACAATTTTTAGTTTGATTTTAGCTGCATATCTCTTGGTCGAACTTCAAATTACTACTAAGACACATTTCCCCTGAGAATTAGAGCATTAACACAAAAAAAAAATACAAAGAACAAAAGAAGTATCAATAATACAATGAACTGCATAGGCCATACAATTAAAATATTAACCTATGTAAAGAATTTTATTACAAATATTCGGAA